>TARA_B100001093_G_scaffold305440_2_pt1 | contig 89866 bp, 77 predicted proteins | sample TARA_B100001093 | Tara Oceans TARA_B100001093 (sample SAMEA2623116) | marine metagenome | biome: marine biome (ENVO:00000447); feature: surface water layer (ENVO:00002042); material: "saline water (ENVO:00002010), including plankton (ENVO:xxxxxxxx)" | depth 5 m | reverse complement strand
ATACAAGCATTAGTATTATAATTCATAGCTGTAATATCGGTGCAACCATAAATCGCTAATACACAAGAACCATCATCATAACATGCTAAAGAATCATAATTACAACTAAATGGATTTGTACAGCCAATTACATAACAACAAGGATTGTTCGGGTCCAACATATTTGCACCAGGATAATAATTAAGCGCTAATGGGTCCATGCATCCATAAACTATAGCTATACAACTTCCATCATTAATATTAGCTAAAGGATTATAATTAATTGATGTTGAATCTATACACCCATAAACAATTGCAATACAAGAACCATCATCTATATTAGCATTTGGATTATAATTAATTGATCCTGAAATAGTGCATCCTAAAATAACAGGAATACATGAACTATCATCATAACATGCCATGTAATTAAAATTGAATGCTAAAGTATCAGTACATCCTGAAACATAGCAACAGTTACCACTATCATGAGTAGCTAATGAGTCATAATTCACAGCTAATGAATCCAAACAACCATATGATGGATAAATACATGATCCATCGTCAAAGCATGCATTTAAATCAAAATTGATTGCTAATGTATCTGTACAGCCGATAATATAACAACAACTGCCATCATCAATATTAGCACCAACAAAATAATTTATTGCTAAAGAATCTATACATCCATAAACTACAGCAATACAAGAACCATTGTCAGTGTTTGCTAATGGATCATAATTGAATGCTGTTGTATCGGTACAACCATAAATAAAAGGAATACAAGAACCATCATCAGTATTAGCTATTGAATCATAATTAAAAGCAGTAGAATCAGTACATCCAAATATAATTGCAATACATGATCCATCGTCATAGCAGGCATTTATATTGTAATTAAACGCTGTGGAATCAGTACATCCAGAAATATAGCAACAACTACCATCATCGAAAATTGCTAAGGGATCATAATTAAATGCTGTAGAATCTGTACATCCTTGCTGCAAACTAATTTCAGACCATGACACATTTAGTAAATAATCAATAGAATCGTTACACGAAATACAACTGTAAGAAGCAGGAAAGGTTGCTATAAAATAGTTTCCGGACTGTAATGTATGATTTAATGAAATTGTATCGCATGCAAATGCAAATATTGAATCAAGAAGTATTTTATTATCACATCCTCCAGCAGCATCGTATAAAAGTACATAGAAAGGAGTTTCAGATATCGCATTTAACGAAAATGCACTACTATCTGACAAATAAAACTCATACCAATCTGTATCTCTTAAATTATTTTCTGCCCAAAAATTTCCATGTAATAAGCTATTATTTGAAATTGAATCATGAATATAGCTAGGTGCAATTGTTGTATAATCAACATATGCATTCCCATCTGTTCCACCTGATGTTGTAATTGAAAATGTGGTTGCATTAGTAAATGATGGTAAATTATATGATCCTATAAAATCATTATTACCAAAAACATTTAAAAATGAACCAAAATCATCATCGCCAACTAAAAAATCATAGTTATATGTTTGGCCAATCACATATGGTGCGGTAAACAAGGGTTGAGTTTGAACAACTAAAGGTGCTGTGTTCTGATTTGCATACATAGAAAAACTTAATGGTTGAGATGAAAAACCATATCCGTTATTTGGATACCATGTATCTGTATAATAGCCAGAATAATAAAAAAAGGCATTGTTTTTTCTCATATAAACATATAGATCTGGTGTATCCCCAACATCAAAATATCCTCCAAAAGGATTTGGGAGTGTTGCTCCTCCAAATGACCATATATCCGTCACACCTGTAATTGTAAAATTTGATATTTTCCAACTATCATCACATCCATAATTATTTTTATCTCCACAATTTTCGTTTTCAGAAATTACATTTGGTGGGATATTAATTTGACATGGACCGCTACAATAGCCTATCCCGCAATTTTGCTCAACATATCCAAAAGATCCACCTGAAGCAACCTGAACGCCATTATAAGTAACAACGTATGCACCGTTTCCTGAACTACAACATATTCCATCACCATAAGCATCCATCATTGTAAAAGAATAACAATTGGTATCGGGAACACATATTGTCCAAGTTAGAGTTGTATTTGAAAATGAAGTGGATATCGGTGTATTAGTCCAGCCACCGCCAAATTGATCAATTAAATACCAAGAAGTTTCTGTTGGATAATCATCAGTATCTATAGTTATTACAACTTCTATTTCGTTATTAGGACAATTAGATGGGGGGGAGATACAGTTCCCAATATTAAAAATAGTTTCAGATGAACCAAAATTACCACCATTTGCAACAGTGGTTGATGCGTAAGTCACATTATAAGAACCATTTCCCCAATTACAACATATACCATCTCCAAAAACATCAGAAATAGTAAACTGATAACAATTGGTGTCTGGAACACATAGTGTCCATGTATATGTATTATTTGGGATAGTTAAATCACCAGCATTTATGTAAAATCCACCACCATTTTGATCAACTAGCTGCCACGAAGTTTCTGTTGGATAATTATCTGTTGTTATGGTTATTATAACTTCTTCTTCGTTAGATAAACAAGTTGATGGATTATTTGAACATGTGCTTGTTCCAATAGGAAATTGCAGTTGGTTGAAAGGAGCCCCTCCACTAATCAAGGTATTTCCTGTATTGTTATCAACTAAATTCCAACTGACTTCAGATTGCCATGAGCCGCCATTACATTCAATATTATAGCAATCATTTGGCAAACAAAAACTTGAAGAGGCAGAAGAACCAGAATTTAGAGTAAAGCTGTAAGAATTTGCAGGGTTATTTATTGAAGTAGCAGTCCATGTATTTCCATTCCAACCATCTCCATAAGAATCATACATATTTAGCGTGACACTAGACTCCGATCCAGAACATGGAACTGAAGAACAACTACCAATATTTGTAGTTGTTTCTGAATATCCAAATGAACCACCACTTGCAACAACAGTTCCGTTATAAGAAACACTGTATGACCCATTTCCATAGCTACAACAAATGCCGTCGCCCCATGAGTCAAAAATTGTAAAATCATAACAATTTATACTGGGCACACATATATTCCAGGTGTAAGTTGTATTGGCACTTGTTAACTGAGTGGCGTTAGTATAACCACTACCATTTTGATCAACAAGTTGCCAAGAAGTTTCACCTGGATACGAATCTGTAGTTATAAAAACTACTATTTCCACCTCATTGCTCGAGCACTGTGCAAAACTTTCATTGTATAAAAAAAACAGAAAGAAAAGTGGTAAAAAAATAAATTTACATCTGTTCATTTTTTCGTTTTGGCTTTTTTATGACAGATTTACTATCATACTTATTTTTTCTTAAGTTTTTCTTAGTTTTATTTTTTTGACTTTTAACTTCAATTTTATTCACCTTTACAGTTGAAGGATTAACTTTTTTGAGATCAAAATTATGATTTTTAGTAACTACCTTTTTAGCTTTGATAAGTTGTTTTTTATTTGCTTGTTTTTGTATAATCTGTGCAGTTGAAATATCAAATGTAAAAATAGAAAATACAATTATTAAAGCTGAAACAATATTTTTCATTTGTCGTTAATTTTGTAATGGTTGCGCAATTTATAAAAAAACAAATTACGAAACAAATATCATGATTAACTCACAACATTCATAAGCTATTGATATCTAGTAAAGTTTTTATATATTTGCGACTTTAGAACTAAAACTAGAATATATGAAAAAAGTTTTACTATTTCTTTTTATAATAATCATAAATAGCCCAAATCTCTTTAGTCAAATTAACCTCAGCACTAGTAACATTACTTCAAACAATGCAATTGTCAACTGGGACAATGGAGGATGTTCTTCAGGAAGCTATATTTTACGTTATAGAGAAAATGGAGCTGCATGGAGTCAAAACTCACCAATTACAATTACAAATACTGGCGGATCCCAAAGTTACAATCTTAATAACTTAACAACTAATACTACTTATAATTGGAGAATAAAATGCGGAAGCGGGGGTTTGTGGGTTTATGGACCAAATTTTTCTACTGCAGGTCCTTGTCTTTCTAGCTTAAGTCAAACAATATCATCCTTTAGTCCAAACCCTCTAACAGGATATATGCAAAATTCAACATGTTCATTAACTATAGCTAATACAGGAACATGCGATCTAAATATAAGGCCACAATTTATTATTTCAAATGATAACTCATTAATTAATCAAGGTGACATTGTTATTGAATGGTATAATCCAGCATTCTCATTTTGGGCAAATATCCCTTATAACATAGATAATAACGGTAACGCATATGGCTTCTGGAGTCCAACAAGTAATAGTTCACACGACTCAACTGGATATGAATTTCAAAATGGTAGTGCTGCTCAAACAATACCAGTTAGAGTTAGATTTATGAATCCAAATAATAGTCCACCTAACGGTGCACCATACGGGGTTTATTCCGCAGCATGGACAACTTACGAAGTAGATTCATTAGGAAACATTATACAATCACTATCAAATACTGATACAGTTGAAATTAATTTAGTTGATTGCTCAATTTTCACTATTGACAATATTATTTCAAACAATGTTACTTGCTTTGGAGGAAATGATGGAGATGCAGTTGTTGTAGTTAGTTCTGGATCTGGAAATTATAATTATTTATGGTCAAATAGTCAAACATCTGAAAATATTCAATCTTTAACTGCTGGCACTTTCACAGTTACTGTAACTGACTTATATTCAGGGTGTTTAGCTCATGATTCTGTTTTAATAAATGAACCTTTGCAAATTTCGGCTTCATACACTTCCAATAATGTTACATGTAATGGAGGTAATGATGGGGTAATTTCAATTACTACAACTAATGGAAGTGGATTATTCGAATATAACTGGACATCTCACACATCTATAAATGGATCATCAAGCGCAACTAACCTATCTGCAGATACTTATGTTATTAATGTTATAGATTCAATTTGTTCTGATGTTATTCCATTAAGTATTACAATTTCTGAACCTCTTCCATTATCTATTGATTCTACTTTTTCAACAAACAATTCATCTTGTGACCCTGCCATTTGTAACGGTACATTTGGAATTACAGTAAGTGGTGAAACACCTCCATATTCTTTTACTTGGAATCAAGGAGGTTATACTGGATCACTTGCTAATGATTTATGCTCTGGAACATACAACATTACAGTAACTGATGCTGAAGGATGTAATTCTATTTTTGAAAGTGCTACAATAATTGATAACCCTTTTGTACCAACACTTTGCCTATCACTTATAAACAATGTAACCTGCAATGGTGCTAGTAATGGAAGCGTACTTGCCACAATTGTAAATGGAAGTTGCGGTGGTGGAACATCAAATTTAACATATTGTAACTCATATCCTGGAGATGCAGACTACAGCAATATTGAACTAGTTTCAATAATTGGTGACAATGGAACATCAATTGCTAATAACACAAGTAATTTATGTGATCTATATGAAGATTATACTTCACAAAGTGTGACTTTATCACCAGGATCAACTTATAATTTGATTGTAAATTTAGGAAGCTGTAATGCTGGACAATTTCAAATAGACTCTGGTGCAGTTTTTATCGACTGGAATCAAGACGGTGATTTTGATGACTTAGACGAAAAAATATCTTCCTTTGCTGGTGTTCAATCTCCTACATCAAACTCTATTACAATTAATGTTCCAAATAATGCAGTTGGCGGACCAACAAGAATGAGGGTTGTTTCTCAATCACAAGCAGCAGGCTCTTTAGCTCTTACAGCTTGTGATGTTGGGGTATACGACTTAACTAACTTTATATTTACACAACCATGGTTTGGTGCTACAGAAGATTATACTATTAATGTTGCGGCACCCTATCTTCAAGGAACATATTTATGGTCAAATGGTAGTACAGACAGTCTAAATAACACATTAAGCGCTGGAATACAAACATGTACAATAACCGATTTAAACAATTGCACTTTAAGTGAATCAATTACAATAAGTGAGCCTAGTGCATTAAATTTTTTAATTAGCACAACTAATATTCTATGTAATGGCGGCAATAATGGAACAGCAGAAATAACAAATATTTCAGGAGGAACTGCTCCATATTTAACAAATTGGTTCGGTATTGATACTTCATCTTTATCTGCTGGAACATATTCATATCTTGTATTAGACAATAATGGCTGTGTTGATAGTGGTAGTGTAACTATAGCAGAGCCTTTAGCTATTTCAGTTAGTAGTTCAACTACAGATGTTTTATGTAATGGTGAAAACAGTGGAACAGCAGAAATAACAAATATTTCAGGAGGAACTTTGCCATATTCGACAAATTGGTTCAGTGTTGATACTACATCTTTATCTGTTGGAACATATTCATATCTTGTATCAGATAATAATGGCTGCGTTGATAGTGGTAGTGTATTTATTGATGAACCGGCGGTATTAATTGCGACAGATTCTTCTACAAATGTATCTTGCAATGGTGGAAACGATGGTGGAGCAACAGTATATATTTCAGGAGGAACACAAACGTATATTCTTAATGCCTTTGGTTATTCTGTTCCCTTGTTAGGGTCCACAAGCTATACGACTCCTGTTGGAGTTGGTGCAGGAAACTATCCTTACTTTGTTAGTGATGGAAATAGTTGTTCAACAACTGTAAATAATATTTTAATAGGTGAGCCAAACCCTCTAAATGTAATTATTAATTCAACTAATGTTTCTTGTTTTGGAGGAAATGACGGAACAGTAGAAATAACAAATATTTCAGGAGGAACTCTTCCATATTCGACAAATTGGTTTGGAGTTGATACTACAAATTTAAGTAATGGAAATTATTCTTACCAAGTTATAGATTTTAATCTATGTTCAATTAATGGATCTGTATCAATTAATCAACCAAACCCTCTTAATGTAACATTAATAAGTTCTAGTAATATAACTGATTGTTCAAATCCAAATGGAAGTATAGATATAGATGTTAGCGGAGGAAATGGAAATTATTTCTATGACTGGAGTAATGGACAAACAACTGAGGATTTGGTAAATTTATCTGCCGGAAACTATTCTGTTACTGTAAATGACAACTTAAATTGTTCTATTACATTTGGACCTGTTAATTTAACTAGCCCTAGCCCAATTAATTGGACTATAAATACAACTAATTACAATGGATTTGAAGTATCTTGTAATGGTGAAAGCGATGGTGAGATCTATGTAGCTACAACAGGTGGAACTGGAACAATTACATACAATTGGCCAAACTTATCAAGTAATAATGATACGGTTTCAAATCTTTCTGCTGGATCATATACCGTAATAGCCACAGATGATGCCAACTGTACTAGTACGCAATTAATCGAATTAGACCAACCAAGCCAAATTATTATTGAAGATTCAATTGTTCAACTTAATTGCGACACTGCCTCATCATTGTTTTCAGCGGAATTAATTATAAGTGGAGGATTACCATCATATAATATCAACTGGTTTGGAGCTAATAATAATTCTTTAACAATAGGAACATACCCCTATTTAGTTTCTGATTTAAATGGATGTAGTATATCAAATTCGATAACTTTAGTTCCATCAACACCAGTCACTATGATTGGTTATCACAATGATGTACTTTGTTTTGGTGGTTCCTCAGGAACAGCAGCGTTTGTGGTTACAGATGGGGTACCTCCTTACAGCTACTTATGGAGTAATGGTGACACAAACTCTACTGCAACAAATCTTACAGCTGGTATGTATTATTGTACAGTTACTGACGCAAACAACTGTACATACCTAGACTCTATTTTAGTTAGTCAACCTTCATCTGCTCTTGCGGTAAGTATTAATGCTTTAAATGATATCCAATGCTTTGGAGATTCTGTTGGGGCTGCTGAAATTAATAGTATCAGCGGTGGTGTTTCTCCATATGATATACAATGGGAAAATGGTATAACATCCAACTTAGCATCCAATCTTATTGGTGGATATAATATTTTTAGCATCATAGATGATAATGGTTGTGTACTTATCGATTCTATTTTAATTAATACTAATTCTGAGATACAAGCCACATACAATATACCTAACATTTTATGTAATGGAGACACTACTGGTGAAATTCAAATTAGTAGTAATAACGTTACAGGAGGTATTCCAGGAACTAATGGTTACTTTTTACAATGGATAAACCTAACAAATGGATTATCATCAACTAATATTAACCCTTTAATAACTAGTACTACGATTCTTTCAGGTTTTACTGCTGGTACGCATATACTAGTATATACTGATAGTCTTGGATGTTTTAAAAATGATAGTGTCACTATAAGCCAGCCAGATGCTATATCTGTAAATATTGATAGCATACAACATGTTGAATGTTGGGGTGATTTAACTGGATTTGCTCAACTAACAATTAGCGGAGGTATAACAGATTACGAATTTTATAACAATACATATAGTACATTAGTTCCTCTTACTGGAGGGCAAGTAAATTATAGTTTCATTAATCATCCTGCTGGAACTCATACTTATATTATTACTGATGATAATGGTTGTATTTATATTGACTCTCTAGAAATTTTACATCTTGCAGATAGTCTACACTTTGTATCAAATGTTTCAGATTATAATGGAGTAAATATTTCCTGTAAAGGATACAGTGATGGCTGGATCAGTATTGATACTATTTTAGGAGGTTTTGCTCCATATAACTTTAATTGGTCTAATGGAGATACTTCAACATATATCGATTCAATATCTGTTGGTTGGTATACCGCAAATTTATTTGATAGCTTTGGTTGTACATTTACCGAAACTTTTCAAATTATTGAACCTGCATTTGCGCTTCAAACAAATATGGACTCTATTCGCGTAAGTTGCTTTAATTATTGCGATGGAATGATTATTGCTAATAATTTATCTAATTTCGCAAGTAATTCTGGAACGGCACCATACAACTATCACTGGTTTGATGATAATTCAAATTTAGTGGGAACAAATGATACTCTAATGAATATTTGTGACGGCAACTACTCATTAACTGTTACAGATGCAAATGGTTGTTTAAATTATGAAACTGCTTCTATATCACAACCAGACAAGATTGTTGTTTTTATTGACTCAATTGCTAATGTAACTATTAATGGTTTAGCAAATGGTGCGATCACTATTCAAGTCAGTGGAGGTGATAGTATTTATAGCTATAATTGGTATGGTCTGAATGGATTTACAAGCTCAAATCAAAATATATTTAATTTATTTGCAGGATCATATTATTTGATTGTTAATGATCAAGTGGGGTGTTATTCTGATACAGTATTTGTATCAATTTCTGAACCTCCTGCAGTATCAGTAAATGTTGATAGCGTCCAAACTACTTTTACTACTTCTTGCTTTGGAGAGTGTGATGCAAATATTATTATAAATCCTGTTCTCTCTCCAATTGAACCATTCTCTATTTTGTGGACAGGTCCAAATGGATTTAACTCACAAGATCAAAATTTATATAATTTGTGTGGTGGAATTTACATATTACATATTATAACTAGTTCAGACACTACAATGTTTACTTTTGATATTTATGAACCAGATAGTCTTGATGTAAATATTTTTGCAAACAATATTATTTGCTATGGAGAAACTGCTTTAGCAACTGCATACACATATGGAGGCACATTACAATACCAATTTTTATGGAGTAATAATTCTAATAACATTAGTACATTCCTATATGAAGGCACTCATTATTTAACCGTTACTGATGCAAATGGATGTACTGCATATGATTCAATTACATTAAATCAACCAGATTCTATGTGGATATCATCTGTAACAACTTCTGATGTGAGCTGTAATAACTTAAGTAATGGATCTATTGATAATATAAATATTGAAGGTGGTATTGCACCATTTATTTTTTCTATTAATCAATTTGCTTCACAACAAAACAATGAAATATTTAATAATTTAAGCGCAGGTAATTACACACTTGAAGTTATTGATTCATTAGGTTGCGAAACAAGTATTGATCTTGAAATTGATAATGGAACCCTATTTGAAGTAATGACTACAAACCCAACAAATTATGCAGATACTGTAGACTGTAATGGTGTATGCAACGGTTTTGTTCAGTTTGACTATAACGGAGAAAATGGATTACCTGATCCATCTTGGCAACAGTGGTCAGGAGGTAACATAAACGGAGATTTATGTCCAGGAACATATAGTGTTACATTTACAGATTCAATAGGATGTCAAGCGACAATTAATAATTTAGTTATTTTTGATGCTCCTGTATTAAATATTGACTCTACAAGCAGCATTTCTCCAACATGTTTTAATAATGCTAACGATGGATCTGCATTTATTCAAGGTGCAGGATATTATGGGAATCAGCAAGTTTCTGGAACACAATGGCCTGTTCAATATTCTTGGCCAAATATTGACCCATTCCCATTCTTGGGTAACAATCCTATCAATTTAGAACCTGGAACATATACCTGCTATATTACTCATGGTCCATCTGGATGTGTGGATAGTATTTCAGTTACAGTAAATAATAATAGTATTCCATTTTTGGTTGAAATAGTTTTTGATGGAATAAATCTAACAAAAGGTCTAACTCAACCTTCAGGAGTTACAGTTACTAATTATGAATGGAATACAAATGAAAGTACTCAAAGTATTTTACCTCAATCAAATGGCCAGTACTGGCTTATTGTTACAGACGATCAAGGTTGTATTTCAGACACTGCGTTCTACAATCTTACTTCATTAAATAATAATTTTGCAGATAAAAATTTATTGACTATTTATCCAAACCCAACAAATGGATACATATTTGTTGAAAGTGAAAAAAATATTAGTGAAGTATTAATTTACAACAACCTGGGTGAGTTAGTTTTAAATGATAATAATTTAAATAAATATAAATCATTAGATTTATCTAATTTTACTAAAGGAATATACTATATTAAACTAAATATTAATAATGAAATTGTCAAACGAAAAATAATTCTTAAATAATTTTTCATAATTTGCAAAAAATTTATAAAATCAAATAAAATGATAAAAACAAAATACCTAATTTTCATATTTGTTCTACTAACGAGTCAGTTTGCACAGGCAATATTAGTTGTAGATAGCGTTGATGTAAAAAATTTAGTTCCCTACTCTTGGACTCCAATATCTGATGTAGATAAAGTAACTGAATATGCTGGAAAAGAAATTCCAAAAAGAACAGCTAAACTACTTACAACAGCTGAACAAAACTATACTAGTGCATTTTCAAAAATGAAAAATAAAGAGTATTCAGAAGCTATAATAGATTTTAATTCAGCTATGAAAGATTACAAAAGAGCAAAACTTAATGATGATGCACTAAACTATATCAATGCAAATCTTGCACTTTGCTATGCTCACACTGGAAATAAAGGAGATCTTGCAGTAATAGAAAAATTTTTGAGTAAGCTTACAAACACAATTTATTTAGATAATAAATGGGCTTATAATATAGCTATAGCATGGTCTAAAACAAATAAAAAAAATGAAGCAACATCATTACTATCTCAAATAATAAGAGATGATGAATATAATTATCAAGCATATGTAACACTTGAAGAAATTTATAAAAACTCAGGCAATCTTAATAATGCAAAAAAAGTTAAACAAAGAATGCATAATGCCCAAGCTAGACAAACTAGAGTTAATCAAGTGCAAGCTAAAAAAAATAAAAATGGAACATCAGATAGAAAAAAGATAGAAAAGAAAATCTTTCCAGCAAAAGGTATTAAACCTAACATTCTTAATTTGAGAATTGTAACTCAAGATGACCCTTTAAAATATGAAGGAACTAAACTTAATAATCTTAACGATAGAAACACAAGTAAAGTTCAAGAGGGGGTTGATCAATATAATGATGGTACAAAAGCATTAAGTAATAAAGAATATTCATCAGCTCAAAGTATATTAAAAAATGCAGAAAAAAATCTTAAAAGAGGAAAAATTAGTGAAAATGGACTCTCGCATATTAGAGCTAATTTAGCTATTGCATATTTATCTTCAGGAGACAAAAGAGGTGCCAATCAAGCTAAAAGATATTTAAAATATATTACTCCAAAAATATTTAAAGAAGGAACATACAAAAGGGATTGGACATATAACTTAGCTGTTGCTTATTATACTTTTGGTGCTACACAAAAAAGTAAAAATACCAAGAAAGAATTTATGGATAAAGCAATTAAATATTTAAGATGGGCCATAAAGCATGACAAATTATTTTTACCTGCTCATGAAAGTTTAATATATATTTATAAAGAAATAAATGAAGATGCAAAAGCTAAAAATGCTCAAAATTCTTACGAGAAAGCAAGAAATGAATTAATTAAGTCATTTAGTAGAGAAGAACAAATTGCACAAGGAGGAGAACCTCGAATCTTTAGAGTTCATTTAGGTACATACGGTGAATTTGATACTCCTGCTGGACTTTTTGAGCAGGAAAATATTATTATTATTCCTATAAACAGTACAAAAACAACATATTTAGCTGGTATTTTTGAAAATCTTCAAGATGCAATAACTTATCAAAAGAAAATGAAAAAATCTGGATATCAAGATCCTTACATTATTTCATACAAAGAAGGAGAGAAAGTAGAATTCTAAAAAGGAAATACTGAAAAGGGCATATTTCGAATACCTACCAAAAAATAAATTGAAGTCTGATCTAATAAATCAGACTTTTTATTTAAATAATAAATAGAAGAAAAAATATCAAAATACTTTAACTTATAAGACACTTCAGGTTCAAAAACATACATATTAGTTAAAATACCTTGAGCATTATAATTTCCATAAGAATATTGCGCTCCATCATTACTGGCATCATAATCAGACTGAAAAATATTTTGACCAAAATGGGAGTTTAAAGAATCTAATCCTATTTTTATAAATTTAGCACTCACATTAAATAAAAATTTGTCTTTTTTGAATTTAATAGTATTAATAAATTCTTTAAAATTGGCACCAAGAGGGTGTGCTAAAGCTTGATTTAAATGTGTATAATTTTGAGATGGAAACTTATGAGCATAAGTGTATGGTTGTACCTGATTAAATTCTAAATTATAATATAAATTTTTATATTCAATAATAGTTCCAATTTGATATCCATATTTATTTTGAAAAAAACCTGATGAGTAATTATCTTCATCGGAATTTTTTTTGCTTGAAATATTTATATCATCTAATAAAAACTGACCGTATAACTTGTAATTTTTAATCTTTAAAGAAAGATTTAATCCCATCAAAGCATTACCTTTATTAGAACCCATTGAAAACTCTATAGGTCTATAAAATATAATTGGATTCAAATAACTTATTTCATATCCTATATTATAGCCATTTACTTTAGACTGCCAAAGAACACTTTCAAAAATTCCAATATTAAATTGAGGAGTAATATTTAAATTTAAATAATGAATTGCAGAATATTTCTTCTGTAAATTATTATTTAAATTTAAAAATGAACAATAAAAATTACTGTAAGTTAATTTTCCAACTTTAGTATTTAATATTAAATAAGAGTATGGAGCTTGATTATTTGATAAAAGCAATGATCTTTGACCTTCTCCAATAAAGTTGTTTCCTTTTCCTACCTCAATATTAAAAAACGAATTAAACTGATGATTAATAGCATAATTTAATCTAATATTTCTGTCGTTAAAATTTGGATATACTGACAATGAATCATAATAATTTTTAATTATATTTATATTATCAGTGTGAAGATAATCAAATGTAAAGTTAAAATTGGTTTTTTTGTTCAGATTTGATTTTAAAGAAACACCTAATAGAAAAATATTATTATTTTCCTTTTCAAATATACTATATGATGAAAAGTTTGGTTTAATCAAAAGAGAATCATCTTTTAATTTTAAAATCTTTGTTTGACTAAAACAATTATTAGAAATAATTAATAAAAATATTAATATTCTAAAATGCTTTATCATCTCCTTTGAAGGCATTCCATATAGTTTTAAAAATTAGATTAATATCTAAGGATAGTGACCAATTCTCAATATACCAAACGTCAAGTCTAACTCTTCCTTCCATATCCTTTAAATATTTAGTTTCACCTCTAAAACCTCTAACTTGAGCAGCTCCAGTTATACCTGGTTTAACCAATTGTCTAACCATATACTTATTAATTAAAGCTGAGTACTCATTTGTATGCTTAATCATATGTGGTCGAGGTCCAACTACTGACATATCTCCAATAAGTACATTAATAAATTGAGGGAATTCATCTAAAGATGTTTTTCTTAAAAACTTTCCAATTCTTGTAATTCTCACATCATTTTTAGTAGCTTGCCTAATATCTGAATCTTTATTGATCGACATTGATCTAAACTTATAGCAAACAAATTCTTTATTATCAATACCTGATCTATTTTGCTTAAATAATACTGGACCTTTTGAACTTAACTTGATAATTATCGCAAGTAGTGGATATAGCCATGATAATATTAATAAAATGACAGATAATGAAAATAATATGTCAAATATTCGTTTAATTACTCTATTAACAAAATCAGTTAATGGCTCTTCTCTAAGTGTTATAATAGGTACGTCATCAAAAAAGTCAATATTAACTCTTTTAAATATAAAAGCTCTAAAATCAGGAACAACTCTAAATCTAATCATATTTTTATCGCAAAATTCTACTAAACTTTTGATCTTACTAGTTTTAGTTAGTGGTAATGTATAATAAATTTCATCAACATTATTCTCAATTACAAACTGATTTATTTTGTCTAAATCTGATTGATAAATTTTATCATTTAATTTAAACTTTAAATGCTTTTCATAAAAAATCGCTAAAAGTTTAACTCCTAGAACATCATCAGATCTAAAATAATTATAAAGTTGATTAGCGACATCTCCACCTCCAACTATGATTATTTTACTGTAGTTAAAACCAGAACGCCTGTAAATCATAATTATTTTTAACATAAAAAATCTCCAAAAAATAATTAAGAAAAATAATAAGACATACGTCGCATATAATTGCTCTCTAGAAAAATGAGATGCCTTTAAAGAAAATAAGATTGCACTAATTATTAATGAATTAAATATAAAGGCTTTGAATAAGTTAAATAATATTCTATCTATTCTTCTAATTCTTCTTAATTGATATAGACTCAACATTAATACAACTAAGATCCAAACTGCATTAAATATTACAATTAAAAACCTATAATTATCATCAAAAACAAAAGAATCAAATTTTAAATAATAAGTAAGAAAAAAAGAAAAATTTAAAAGTAGAATATCTCCCAAAAAATGAATTGCCCAAAAGTATCTAGAATACCCTTTCATAAATACAAAAGTAAAAAAACAAAACTCTTATTCAATATACCAGTTATATATTCTACTAATGCCTTCTTTTAAAGAAACTTTATTTTTCCATCCTAAAGAACTTATTTTAGAATTGTCAATTAATTTTTTAAATGTACCATCGGGTTTAGAAGTATTAAAGGTAAAATCTCCTTTATATCCCACAATATTTTTAATTAATATTGCTAGTTTTTTAATTGAAACTTCTTCTCCTGATCCAATATTTATATGTGTATTTCTAGTTTCTTTATCCTTATCACATAAATCTTGAAAATTTGTATTCTGCATTACGTAAAGGCATGCATCTGCTAATTCATCTGACCATAAAAATTCCCTTAGTGGATTTCCACTACCCCAAATTTCAATTGATTTTTCATGAATACCATATTTTGCTAGTCCATCTAAAATTTTTTTATTTGATGAGGTATCAATAATTTTATCTAACGGTCTTTTGGTAATATCACTTATAATTGCTTCCCAATTATTATCCAACAAACATTTTCCTAGATATATTTTTCTAAAAATAGCAGGTAAAACATGAGATGTATCCAAATTAAAATTATCATTATACCCATATAAATTGGTGGGCATAACAGAAATAAAGTTTGTACCATACTGTATATTATAACTTTCACACATTTTCAAACCTGCAATTTTAGCAATTGCATATGGTTCATTTGTATATTCTAGTTCAGAAGACATCAATCTGTTTTCTTTAATCGGGTTTTTTATATTTTTTGGATACACACAACTACTTCCTAAAAAAAGTAACTTCTTTACTTTATATTTATAAGAACAATGAATTATATTAGATTGTATCATTATATTATTATATATAAACTCTGCTCTCTTATTATTATTTGCAACAATCCCACCAACTTGAGCAGCGGCCAAAAAAACGTATTCTGGCTTAAATTTTTTAAAAAATAAATCAACATCTACTTGAATTTTTAAATCAAGATCTTTATGTTTTTTAGTAACTAAATTAGAATAATTTTGATTTTTTAATTTTTTCATTAAAGCAGATCCCACGAGACCTAAATGCCCAGCTACATATATTTTGCTATCTTTATTCACTAGATTAAAATATTTAGATTTTTTTTATTTTTTCTAAATCTGATTTCATCATGTCATTAATAAGTTCTTGTATATTATAAGATGGTGACCAACCTAATTTATTTTTTACTTTTTTTATATCTGCAATTAAAGAATCTACTTCAGTAGGTCTATAATAATTTTTATTTACAGCTACAACTTTTTTTCCAATAGCTAAAGAGTATTGAGCATTAGAACATGATTTTACAATACCAATCTCATTTTCTTCTTTACCAATAAATTCTAATTCTATTCCTACAAATTGAAATGATAATGTAACAAAATTTCTAACGGTCATAGATTTGCCAGTGCCAATGACCCAGTCTTCTGGTTGATCTGCTTGTAAAATCAGCCACATTGCCTTAACATAATCTTTTGCATGACCCCAGTCTCTTTTAGCATTTAGGTTACCTAAATATAACGTTTCTTGTAAATTATTAGCTATTTTTGACACAGCCATAGTTATTTTTCTAGTAACAAAAGTTTCACCTCTTAAAGGAGATTCATGATTAAATAATATACCATTACATGCAAACATATTATATGCTTCACGATAGTTTACTGTAATCCAATAAGCATACAATTTAGCCACACCATAAGGGCTTCTTGGATAAAATGGAGTGTTTTCAGATTGAGGCACTTGCATTACTTTACCGTATAATTCTGATGTAGAAGCTTGGTAGATTTTAGTTTTTGTTTCTAGTCCTAGTAATCGAACTGCTTCTAAAATTCTTAATGTCCCAAGTCCATCAGTATTAGCAACATACTCAGGAATTTGAAATGAAACATGAACATGACTCATAGCAGCTAAATTGTAAATTTCATCTGGCACTACATCTTTAATAATTTTTGTTATTGACATTGAATCCGTCATATCTCCGTAGTGGAGTATAAAATTTCTATTTTCAATATGAGGATCTTGATAAAGATGATCTATTCTTTGTGTATTAAAAGAGGAAGATCTTCTTTTAATCCCATGTACAATGTAATTTTTTTTTAACAAAAAATCTGCTAGATAAGATCCGTCCTGTCCTGTAATTCCTGTAATTAAAGCTACTTTTTTATTCACCCTGTAAATATAATTATTTTATTGTTTTAAAAAATTCTTTAAAAACCATCCAAATAAACTTAGAATTACCAACTAAATATCGTTTCCACATCCTTCTGGGTTCTTGAATAAAGCGGTAGAACCACTCCATTCCTATATTTTGCATCCACAATGGTGCTCGACTAGTTTTTCCTGAAATTACATCAAAACTACCGCCTACCCCCATAATAAAATTAATATTTTTTAATTTATACTTATACTTATTTAGAAAAATTTCTTTTTTGGGAGATGTAATTGCTACAAACAAAATATTAGCCCTACTTTCTGAAATTTTCTTTGCAATAGATTCTTCTTCTTCTTCTACAAAATATCCATTTCTATATCCTGCAATTATCTCATTAGAATATTGTTCTCTGTAAATTTCAACCACTTTTTTAATCACTTCTTGCTTTGCACCAAGAAAAAAACATTTATACCCTTTATCAAAAGATCTTTTCACCAATTTTTCCATCAAATCAATACCCGAAACGCGTTCAGGCAAATGCTTTCCTAATAAATTAGCAGCCCAAACCACTGCTTGCCCATCTGCATTTATGATATCTGCTTCAATTACACTTTTTTCTAATTCTTTATCCGTTTGCATCAGCACAACTTTTCCAGCATTCACAACAGTATGATGAATTTGTTTTTTTGATGCAATAGCAGTCTCAACTTTTTGAAGAGTTTCTTGCATTGTTATTGCATCAATAGGTATGTTAAGAACATTTATTTTTCCCATAAAATATTATCCAATCTATCATACATTCTCTTGGTAACTGACTTATTGTCAAATTTCTCAGCTGTTACAATACAATTTCTTCTCATAAGATTGACATCTTCTATAGACAAATCATTAAATATTTGCATCTTAGAAGCCAAATCTATTGCATTTCCAGGAATAAACTTATATCCATTCTTACCATCTACAATATATTCTGAAGGGCCCCCAATATTGGAACCAATGACAGGAACTCCACACGACATAGATTCAATCCCAACTAAACCTAAACTCTCAGCTAATCTAGTAGTAGGGAAAATAAATACATCTAATTTATTGTATACCCCTGGAAGATCTTTTTGAGGCATTAAACCACACATATCAACTAGATGATCAATATTATTCTTCTTAATTTTATTTACTAATTTATCTCTGTCAACACCATCGCCCACCATTATAGCTCTAACATTAATCTTGTCCTTTAATATTAAAAGAGCATCAATAAAAATATCCCACCCTTTGCCAGGAACAAGATTTGAAATATATCCTATTATTAACTCATTGCAATTACTTTCTCGTTCGTATGCAGTAAATAATGATGTATCAACACCCCCTGATGGAGAAATATAAAATTTCGATTCATCAACATTATATTTACTTAACATCACTTCTTTATAATATTTAGAAGGAACAACTATACAATCAGAAAGAGTTACAAGTTTTTTAATAAAATAACCACCAATCTTCAAAACCTTATTGTCTGAGATTACATCACTACCATGTGCATTAATTACTAATAATTTACCAGTCAGGAATTTTACAAATATTACCGGCAATGCACTATGACTTATATAGTGTAAATATATCAGGTTATAATTAGATGTAAGACCCTTGTAGATAATATCAGCATAATGATAAATATAGATCAATATTTTCTTAAAGAAAAATGTTTGCCTTCCTTTAATCAAAGCTAGAACAAAAGAAACATTATAATCATTGCTTAAATTCTCAATAAAGTTCTTAACAAAAACACCAAAGGATGGATATTCCTTTGATGGATACATATTTGAAATCAATAAAATTCTCATAAATTAATTATTATCTTTTTTAAATGCAAAATAAATAAAGTATGTTAAAACAATAAAAACCCAAAATAAAACATACATTCTGAACATTCTGTAAATATAGACCTCCAAGCCTTCTCTTACTAACCAAAAAGCATTAAAAATAACTACTAAAAAGAATGTATTTTGTACTATTGTATGTATATTACTTTCTTTATAATAAATCACAATTCTTTCTAAAAAAACGTTCATAATCGCAATTAATCCAAATCCAATAAAAAGTGACCAAAAACCCCTCATTAAATACAATTCTCCAGCTAATGTTGGGGAGATGGTAAGTGTACTCTCATAATTTATCACATGCTGTGTATAATAGTTGCCGCTATTCAGTATTAGTTCAGGTTTACCTTCCCATAATATTCTTGGAATCATAATCTGAAAATGACCTAAAAACAATTTAAAATTCTGATATTCTGAAGTGGTATTTATATATTCAAAAATTTTAGTAAAAGAATTAAATGGAGATAAACTATCTTGGGTAAATCCAATCAATAAACCTAGTCCAGTGTCATCTATATTAATATTATATCTAAGCAGAGCCAAATAGTACAAAGAGACAACCCCAATTGTTGAGTATAAAATAGTCTTAAAAAAAGAAATACCATCATTTAACACTCTATGAAATATTAAAGATGCTACTCCCATAATTAATATCTGCCTATAACCACCCATCGCCAAATAACTTAGCAAACCAAAACCTATAGCAAGTAACAAGGAAAAGAGAAGCTTACTCTTAGTAGGACTTAACAAATAGAACAATATTATTGCAGGTATATACATCTTAATCAATAAAGTAATAAGTCCTAATCCTCTATTTGCTTCATACCTATCCAAATATCCTGTACTCTTTAACAATACAAATCCTTGATTTTTCCAAACATAAATGAAGATTGATAACACTGACGTAATGAACAAAATAGAAGATAGTATCTTAATAAATGATTTACTATTAGGAATCTTAAAAAGTACTAATCTTTTTTGAGGTATCAATAAATCAAAAACAAAGAATACAAGTAAATACAAGTATAAACAAATGCTGATTAAACATACTGTTATAAAAACTTGATAAACTGATAGGCTATAATCGCCAAGTAAATTATGAGAAAAAAATGCCAATAAAAATCCAACAAAAAAACATATCCAAAAAGATAATAAAAAAAAATTTGAAACTGATATTAAATTATATTTATTAAATTTAATATAGCTAAATATAAGAGCCGAATTAAGCAAAGAAATAAATAGAATATTATTCCAGGTTGCAAGAGAACTCAGTATATCTGTCATTTATTCCATGATTTTAAATCTATTTTTAACAACTCTTCTAATTTTTTATTATGAGAAGAATAATACTTAATTAATCTTTCTCTGGTTTCGATATTCATTGGATTATAAGGTGTATTCTTTTTATTAATTCTTTCTATTCTCTTAACAATCTTATGATTAATTAGATATTGGAATTTTGCAGGCATAAACTTCTGATATATGGATTTTAAAATATTTTTATCAAAAATTAACTTATGTATCCATTTTATTTTAACTACAGATGATACATTACTTTTTACATGAGAGATATTATGCTTATAATCTAACTCTAAGAATTTATAAAGTCTTTTAAGTACACCTATTTCATCTTTTATTAAATCATCAAATAAGATACAGTGTACTTTTTCAATAGGGATATGGTTAGTATATGCTGTAATCTGATTATAATAATGTCCATGTTTTAAATAAGTTCTATTAGCAATATCAATATAATTAGTATAATTATTTCTCATATCATTCTCTAAAGCTTCTTCAAAAGAATTACATTTTTCTATACCTAATCTATATGAATAATTATATGCAGAATATGCTCTATCAGTAGGGTTTCTTAAAATTATAATAATTTTAATGTCATTATTATTGTTGACTAATTCTTTTGCTGAATCTTCAAAGAAGATTGCATTAGCATATGCACCTCCAATTAAATCTTCTGACTTATAATCTGTATATAATCTTTCTAAAAAATCTGTTTGTATTTCAGGGTTTGTAAAAAATGGATTCTCTTTTATACTAGGTAAAAAGATTCTACTATCCTGTGATAATAAGTCATATAAAGTAGTTGTACCACTCTTTTGAACGCCCGCAATGAAAAAATCAATCTGTCTCATTTCAAAGAAGTAAAAAAAGTTAACACATTATATTTCTTATAAATATAAAACACAGAACATAAATTCCATAACAATAAACTAAAAGCACTAGCTATTGCTGCTCCTTCAATACCAAATTTTGGAATTAATATAAAATTTAATGTGATATTAAATAATAAAGCAATTAACAAGATGTTATGATATACCTTCTCTTTACCAGTCATCTGCAAAATATATCCAACTGATCCTGACATTGCATTAGCCACTTGACCAAATAATAAAATAAGTAATGCGGTTTTTGCAATTGTAAATTCATCACCAAAGAAAGATAATAGTAATTCAGAGAAAAGAAATAAAATGATTAAAATAGGTAATGTGCTAAAAAATATAATTCTAGTAGATTGCTTAATCAATTTTTGAAATTCAGCCATCCTGTCATTATTAAAAGTCTCAGATAATTTAGGTGCAACTATACTATTAACCGCACCCAATACAATTCCTGTGACCATAGCTAATTTCAATGCCACATTATATACACCTACATCAGTTTCTGTTTTAAATATACCTATCATTATGGTGTCTGACCATGCCATAAACAATAATATAGAAGAAGACATCATCATTGGGAAAGAAGTCTTAATAATATCTTTCTTTGAGAGAGTTCTTATTGATTTAATTCGATTAAATTGCTTTATCACAAAAACTGAAATTATAATCATCACTAAAAAAATTGAAAGTGTGAAAGCAACTGTTGGAGAATGCAATATATCGATATTATAAAATTCTGTAAGTAATAAGAAAAAAACTATTGCCCCAAAAAACGTTGAAACATGCTGAAAAAAAGCAAATTCCTTAATCTTTTTTAGCCCCCTAAGAGTTTGAACATTTATATGAATAATTGTAAAAGGAATAAGTGCATAAGAAATAATCTTAAAATAAGAAGATAGTTGAGGTTTCTGGAAAACAAGTTCAGCAACTAAATCAGAAAAAAAATATAATAATATTGAAAAAACTATAGATAATACTAGAACTAGAGAAGTCCCTTGAAAATAAACATCTTTTATCTCAGACATTTTTCCCTCAAACTGAGCTACGTACTTTAATAAAGCAGTGTCAATACCCATTCGGCTAAAAATTGATGTTATATTCAACAATGCCAAACAAAGTGCAAACACACCCCATGTCTCAGCACCAGCTGTTCTTGTGACAAGAAGTAAAAAAATATAGCCAAGTAAAGATCCAATAATTTTCAAAATAAATGCAGACGAGCCTTTATTTAAAATTTCATTTTCCTTAAATTTATAATATAGTTCCTTCAAGAATTTATTTTTTAACTCCACAAAAATCTAACTCTAATACCTCAAATTGATATCCTCTAAACTCTTTATGTGCTACCAAATATGCCACAATATCTGCATTTCCATTTATATTTTCATAATCAGATAAATCATATTTATCGCTTTGCTCTAAATTGGGCTCTAACAACAATAAATCATACTTGTTGTCAGCAAGCAAGGTTTCTGCAACTTGTAAAGCAGGAGACTCTCTCAAATCATCAATATCTGGCTTAAAAGCTAGTCCCAACAAAGCTATGATTGGTTTTCTATTATTATCTAATTCAAATTGCAATGCAGTAGATTTAATTTTCTCTATTACCCAATCTGTTTTATAATTATTTATCTCTCTTGCATTTCGGATAATTACTGCTTCTTTTTCGAATTCTGAAACAATAAACCAAGGATCAACTGCGATACAATGCCCTCCTACACCAGCTCCTGGTTGCAATATATTCACTCTTGGATGTTTATTTGCTAAATTAATTAATTCCCATACATTAATATCGGCCTTATCACATATTATACTTAACTCGTTAGCAAATGCTATACTTACATCTCTTGATGAATTTTCTACCAACTTACACATTTCAGCAGTCTTTGCGTTTGTCGGGTGTAAATCACCTTTAACAAAATTGCGATAAAAATTTTGAGCAGATTTTGTAGATTTATCATCTACCCCTCCTATTACCCTGTCATTATGCTCTAATTCATAAATGACTTTTCCTGGAAGAACTCTTTCAGGACAATAAGCAATATCAATTTTACCCTCAAGCTCTGGCCTTTCATCAAAAATAATTTTAGCCATTTTATTAGTAGTACCAACAGGACTAGTTGATTCTATTATAAATAGATTTCCAGCTCTCAATTTTGGAATAATCATTTTTGTTGCAGATTCAACATATTTTAAATCTGGCTCATGATTTCCTTTAAATGGTGTAGGAACAGCTATTAGATAAACATCAGCCTTTTTAGGATTAGTACTAGCTAATAAAAAACCTTTGTCTACTACATTTTTGACTAAACCATCTAGTGCAGGTTCAATTATATGTATTTTCCCATCATTTATTGTATCAACTACTGACTGATTAACATCTACACCTTGAACTTGTATACCTCTACTTGCAATAAGGGCGGCTGTAGGTAAACCAATATAACCTAATCCCATCATAACTACTTTTAAATCTTTCATTTATCTAATAAAAAATTAACTATTCTCTCACTAGCCTTGCCATCTCCATATGGATTATGTAAATTACTCATATTTTCATATCTTTCTTGATTTTGTAACAACATATTTGCTTCATCAACTATCCTTTTTACATTTGTTCCAACTAAAATTACAGTTCCTACTTCAACTGCTTCTGGTCTCTCAGTAGTATCACGCATTACTAACACTGGTTTTCCTAATGAAGGAGCTTCTTCTTGAACACCACCACTATCTGTTATTATAATTTTTGATTTTTCCATTAACCATAAAAACGCTACATACGGTAAAGGTTTAATTAAATCAATATTATCAATGCTTGATAAAATATCATTCACAGGTTTCTGAACATTTGGATTAAGGTGAACTGGATAAATAATCTGAACATTATTATTCTTAGCTATTTCTTTTAAAGCTTTACATATATTTAAAAAACCTTCTCCATGATTTTCTCTTCTGTGTCCTGTTACTAAAACTAAATCTTTTCTGAAATCAACTAGATTTTTAAGGATATTAATTTCATTATCATCAATACTATTAACTTTTTTTATGCCATCAAATAGTGCGTCTATAACGGTATTTCCTGTTACATGAATTTCATGCTCTTTTATGTTTTCTAAGAGTAAATTTTGTTTAGACTTAACAGTTGGAGCAAAATGAAAATCTGTCATTCTAGCTGTAACTTGTCTGTTTATTTCTTCTGGAAATGGTGATTGCTTATTATTTGTTCTTAAACCAGCTTCAACATGGCATACCTTAGCTCCAGAATAAAAAGCTGCCATACTAGTAGCCATAGTTGTAGTTGTATCTCCATGTACAAAAACATATTCAGGCTCATATTCTTCCAAAACATCTTTCATACCGTTGATTATTTCACTAGTTAAATTATGTAAATTTTGATTTGGCTTCATTAAATTCAAATCAAAATCAGCAGTAATTTCAAAAAAATCTAATACCTGATCTAACATCTCTCTATGTTGAGCGGTAACACATACTTTTGTTTCAAAAAAATTATTTTGTTTAAAAGCTTTTACTACTGGCGCCATTTTTATTGCCTCGGGTCTTGTACCAAATACTATTAATACTTTCTTCATTTTATTTTATTTGATTCCCAATTCCAAGCATCAATCATCGCACTTTCTGTCGAAATTTTTGCCTGCCACTTTAATTCACTAATTACTTTTTGATTATCTGAATAAATTTCTCCAATATCCCCATCACGTCTTGAGCCAATAAAATAATTTAACTTCATATTATTTGCGGTTTCAAAAACTTTTATAGTTTCTAAAACACTTAACCCTTTTCCTGTACCAACATTAAATACTTCCTTTTTTTTATTTTTTAATAAATAATTTAAAGCTGCAATATGAGATTTGGCCAAATCAACAACATGAATATAATCTCGTACACATGTACCATCAATTGTTTTATAATCATTACCATTAACAATTAATTTTTCTCTTTTTCCACTTGCAACCTCACAAATTATTGGCACCAAATTAGCGGGCTTGTCAGGAGAATAATCTCCAATTAATCCACTTGGATGCGATCCAATAGGGTTAAAATATCTTAACGATATACTTTTTAAAATTGAACGGTTTAAAATATCTTCACATTTTTGTTTAGTTTCTGCATAAGGGGATTCAGCACTTCTAAAGGGTGAACTTTCAGTTACTGGTAATTTTTCTGGTTTTCCATAAACTGTACATGATGAAGAAAATATAATATTATTAACATTATTATTTTGCATCTGATCTAAAATGACTTCTAAACTTCCTATATTATTTTTAAAATACTTCTCTGGCAATCTGACAGATTCCTCAACAGATTTAAATGCTGCAAAATGTATTAAACCCAAAATATCTTTTTCTTTTTCAAAAAAAGATTTAACTTGATTTGAATTTGTACAATTAATATTATAAAATTTAATATTTTTTCCAGTGATTTCGTTAATACCATTAATATTTCTAATATCGGTATTACTTAAATTATCAAGAATTATAGGATTATAACCTGATTTTACAAGTTCAACAACTGTGTGACTACCAATATATCCAGCTCCTCCAGTAACAACTATTTTCATTTATTTTTATATTTCAACTTTTCTCTTTGAATTTTTTCAATATGTAAAATCTCATTTTCTTTAAAAGTCAAACTTTTATATGTTGCTTTCAAATCTCTGTTCAATTTTCTCAGTCCTGTTGGCTCAAGCGAAGCTGCATGGTCTGTTCCCTTCCATGTTCTATCAAGCGTAAAGTGACGTTCAATCCAGCTTGCTCCTAATGCATATGAAGCAATATCAATAGCAATTCCTAGATGATGACCAGAAAATCCAATAGCTTTTACTTTTTTTTCAAATTTTTTCTTTATTCTAATAATTTCAAGCATACAAACATTTTCAAATGGAACTGGATATCCAGAGGTACATGCATATAAGACTAATCTCTTTGCTTGATTTTTTTCTTCAAAGAACGTCACAATATCTTCTTCTTCGCCATGTGTTGTCATGCCAAATGAAATATGAATATCTCCAGAGTAATCATCTCTTAAAATTCTAAGCATTTCAAAGTTATTATTACAAGCTGATGGAACTTTTATCAATTTTGGTGTTAGTGATATAATTTCTTTAGCTGATGTAACATCCCAAACAGAAGTTGAGTAAATTAAATTGAGAGATTCTGAGTAATCTTTTAGATCTTTATGTTGTTTTAAATTAAACTCTAAAAATTCTCTATGCTCACCGTAAGTTTGTCCATATGAATGCATAGGATTTGGATGAGGTGCTTTATATTGTTCTTGTGATAATAATTCTTTTGAATTTCTTTTTTGAAATTTTACAACATCTACATCACAGTTTGCAGCAATTTTAATTAGATCTTTTGCAATATCAAAATTACCTTTATGATTACAACCTATTTCAGCAATTAATTTTGGTGGTAAATAATTAGACATAATTTTATTTAATTAAATAATTAATAAATTCTCTAAAAACTCCATCTCCTCCTTTTTCATTTAAATGTATTATGCCTGGAATATTTTTTATTTCACTAACAGCATTTAAAGGACATGCTGCAATTCCAACATTTGATAATAATTCAAAACAATTAATGTCATCTCCAATATATGCAACTTGATTAATCTCAATTTTTTCCTTTTCACATAATTTTTTTATAGTAGTTAACTTATCTTTTATTCCATGAAAATCATAATCCAAATTTAGTTTTTTTGCTCTTCTCCTATTAAGATTCATGTCTTCAGTTGTAATAATTCCAACTTTATAACCATGATCTTGTAAAATTTTAAAAGCCATTCCATCGTATACACAGAACTTTTTTATTTCATCTCCGCTTTCAGTATAATACATACCCCCATCAGTTAATACTCCATCTACGTCTGATAATACAATTTTTATATTATTAATATTAGATTTTTTATTATTTATGATATATTTATACATAGTCTTTTCTGCAGTAATCCAATCTAGTTCTTCATCCAGTTCAATACTTGTATATTCAGGCATTCTGTATAAACCTATATTTCCTGATATTCTATTTTTGTTTTGTCTTATATTTTTAATACTATTTATATAAAAAGCTCCGTTTTCAATTAAAGTTCCTTTAAAATCTTGTCTTCTTTTACGCTGATTTATATCATAATTTAAAGCTACTCCATTTTCATTCCAAAAAAATCGTTTTGTTATTGAACAACTTACTACTGAATCAAAAGATTTAAAAAGATCCAAAGCCTCATCAAAATGATTAGTTTGGGTAAACGGTGATGTTGCTTGAACTAACATAAATATATCAGAATCTAACATATTACCAGATTTTATATATTCAAGCATAACTGATTCTGAGCTGGATTCGTCTGTTGCATTTTCATCATTTCTATTATAGACTTCAACTTTTGAGAACGAAAATGATAAAACTATATTCTTAATTTTATCTGAATCTGTAGCAACAATTATTTTATCTACATTTGATTTTTGCAATGAACGTAAATTCCAATAAATCAAAGGTTTACCACAAAACATTTTTATATTTTTAAGTGGAATTGATTTACTTCCACCTCGTGCAGGTATAAATGCTAAAATACTCATAACTATTTGTTATAGTCAATAAACTCTGAATAATAAAACTCAATTTTACTGTCATCTGGATTTGTAAAATAGGAATAAACTTTACTAAAAATCGGCAAACTTTTCATTTGATTTTCATCTAACAGGTCATGTAATACTTTAATTGAATTCAATCCTTCTAAAATAACAGCATTTGATTTATAGTCTGAATTAAAGAATCCTTTTCCAACTAGTAATCCTAAAGTTCTATTTCTACTTAAATCATGTAAAGACGTCATACATAAATCACCAAAACCACATGCCAAAAATAATGTATCGTCTTTTCCACCTAAAATACTTAAAAATACTCTAATTTCAGAAAATGCCTTTGTTAAAATCATAAAACGAGTATTTGGTGAATTAAACTTTGCATCAACTATTCCTAAAACTAAAGCATAAACATTTTTTAGAACACTTAGTATTTCAACACCTTTTATATCGTTTGTTGAATCAACATACAAAGATGTATTTTTAATTATTGTACTTACAATATCATATTGACTTTTATTAGAATGACCTAAAGTTAAAAGTGTATCAGCATGTTCCATTACCTCGACAGCAAACGAAGGCCCTTTAAGAGATACAATATTATTTGAATTTAAAATTTTTTTAAGTTCTTCAACTATAATTTTCCCTCCTTTTAAAAAACCTTTTGAAAGATTAACAAATAAAGTTTTTGAATTAAATTTATCTTTATGTTTTGATAAACTTTGAATAATTGAATTAGAAGGAATAGCAATAAAAATAACATCTGCATTTTTCATTATGCTATCTTTAGAAGATGCATTTAGGTTTTCAGATAAACGCTTATTTGGAAAACAAGATTTATTTGTACGAAAATCATTAATCTCCTGAACTTTTTTGTCATTTCTTGAAAATAAAATGACTTTATTTTGGGTGTTAACAGAAAGTTCATTAGCAATTGCCGTGCCGAATGTTCCTGCTCCAAGTACAATAATATTCATTTTACAAATATATTTTTTTTAAAACTAGTTTGAAACATAGCCATCAACATATTTTAACAATAATTTTTTTATTATTCTAAAATCTTGTCTATCTCTTGCATCTTTAATAATGCTTATACATTCTTTCAAATCATTCATGCTAATTTTATTTTCTATGGCTCTCATAATCATAGGATGTTCTGAAGACACTACATTATCTCCAATCAATAACTCTTCGTATAGTTTTTCCCCAGGTCTTAATCCAGTATATTTAATCATGATATCACCGTCTTTATTATTTTTATCTATTGGAGTAAATCCGCTTAAATAAATCATTTTATAAGCTAAGTCTACAATTTTAACTGGCTCTCCCATATCCAAAACAAATACATCACCTCCTTTAGACATAGATCCAGCTTGAATAACTAACTGTGATGCTTCTGGTATTGACATAAAATACCTTGTAATATCTTTATGTGTTACTGTAACAGGACCACCATTTTTAATTTGTTTTCTAAAAAGAGGGACTACTGAACCCGCAGAATCTAATACATTACCAAATCTAACCATTGAAAAACAACAATCGCTTTTATCTGAGAATGCTTGTAAAACAAGCTCGGACATCCTCTTTGAAGCTCCCATAATATTAGTTGGTCTAACTGCTTTATCTGTTGAAATTAAAACCATTCTTTCTAATCCTAAATCATTGGCAATTTTAGCAACATTATAAGTTCCAATAACATTGTTGTAAATTCCAGCTATTGGGTTAAGTTCAACTAAAGGGACGTGTTTATATGCTGCAGCGTGAAAGATTGTATCAACTTCATTATTAATAATGGTATTCTTTAGTTGATTAAAATTGGTGACAGTACAAAGAGCTGGAATTACATCAGTTTTTTGGCTAATTGCTTCTAACTCTAACTTTATTGAATATAAATTATATTCTGAATTATCAAGTATAACAACTTTATTTGGCCCCAAATTTATTATCTGCCTAGAAAGTTCCGAACCGATACTTCCTCCAGCTCCTGTAATTAATATATTTTTAGACTGAATATTTTGTTTAAGCAATTCTTTTTTTGGCAGGACACTTGACCTACCAAGAATATCAACAACATCTACATTTCTAATATTATCAATTGATACTTTCCCATCAATTATATTTTCTAACGAAGGTAAAACACTGACTTCAATTGGAAAAGATGAAAGCTTAGTGAGTAGTTTTTTTCTTTTCTGAACATTTAGAGAAGGAATTGCTAATAATAAAACCTTTGCGTTTTTCTCTTTTATTAATTTTTTAATATAATCAAATTCGTAAACCTGCAAAAAATTAAGAATAGTTCCTTGTTTTTTAATATCATCATCAATAAATGCAATAGGAGCATAATCAGAGCTCTTTTTTAAATTTTCAACTAGTTGAACACCAGCATTTCCAGCTCCATAGATTATAGTTGGTTTTCTAGATTTTATTTTTGAATCCCATGAGTATAAAACACCTTGGAATAAAAAACGTATAGTTATAATAAAAATATTGGTAATAAACCAAAATATTGGCAAAACTGATCTTGGCAGATCAGATTCTCGAAAAAACATCATTAAAAACCCAACAATCAAACAACTTATTGTTGTTGCTTGAAAGGTTGCAAAGATCACCTTTACTCCCATATATTGTAAAACTGCCTTATATAAACCTAGTCTAACAAATAAGGGAATTGTTATAATAGGTAAAACAAGAAAAATCCATGCTGATTTACTTATATAAATTAAAAAATCTGAACCTGCTGAAGGCCAAATCTCACCGAGTCTTAATGCAAAAGAAAAATATACTGCCAAGCATAGTAAAACAAAATCTACACATAGCATAATAGCTGATTTATATAATCTATCAATATTTTGAAATTTATTTAGCATATAATTTTTTTATTGCTAAAACAACTTTATTAATTTCTTCATCCGACATATTTGTTCCGGATGGCAAGCAAAGTCCTCTTTTGAACAAATCTTCTGATGTATTATTTGTATATGACTTACAAGAATTAAAAACAGGTTGTAAATGCATAGGTTTCCACAATGGTCTGCTTTCAATATTTAAACTTTCCAAGTATAAACGAATATCTTCATTTTTAACTTTACTTTTTTCATTTATTACAATTGTTGTTAACCAAAAATTTGAAGAATTATTTTTATTTTCCTCTAAGAACTTTATTTCATCTATACAACTCAGTTGTTTTTTATAGAATTTATTAATGTACCTTTTTTTTTCAACTCTTGAATTTAAAACTTCCATTTGTCCTATTCCAATAGCAGCACATACATTACTTAACCTATAGTTGTAGCCTATTTCAGAATGCTCATAGTGAGGTTGATTATCTCTAGCTTGAGTTGATAAATACTTCGCTTTACTAATAAATTTTTCATTTTTTGAGATGAGCGCTCCTCCTGCAGAAGTAGTTATTATCTTATTACCATTAAAAGAAAATACTCCGAAGTCGCCAAAGGTTCCAGTACTTTTTTGCTTATATGTAGACCCTAATGCTTCAGCCGCATCTTCAATAATTGGAATATCAAATTTTTTAGAAATATAAAGAATTTCATCAATTTTTGCTGGCATTCCATATAAGTGAACTAATACTATAGCTTTTGGTTTTTTTCCTATTTTAATTCGTTCTTTTATTACTTTTTCTAATAATACTGGACACATATTCCATGTTTCATACTCACTATCAATAAAAATTGGATTTGCACCAATATATTTTACAGGATTGACAGTTGCTGCAAATGTAAATGAAGAACATAAAACATCATCTCCTGATTTGACACCTAATATTATTAAAGCTAAATGTATAGCAGAGGTTCCGCTATTTAGTGCTGTAACTGGATAATTTTCATGCATATTTGAAAGTATTTTTTCAAATCTAGAAATATGTGGTCCAACAGGAGCAATCCAATTTTTCTCAAATACATCATGAACATATTTTAACTCATTATCTGACATATGCGGTGATGATAACCAAATTTTTTTTTGTTCTTTCAAAATTTAAAAATTTTAGATAATGTAGCAAATATAATCTTAATGTCAACCCATGTACTATTATTATAATAATATTCTAAATTCAGTCTCACTTTATCCGGATATATTATATTATTATTATACTGTATCGGATTTTCTTTCTTTGACAAAATCTCTTCTTCATTAGAATATTTTATACTTGCTGGTCCGGTTATTCCAGGCCGTAATTTTAAAATATTTCTATTCTCACCAGCTAGTAAATCAGCATAACCAGGAACATCAGGTCGAGGACCAACAAAGCTCATATCACCTAGCAAAACATTAACTAACTCTGGCAGTTCATCAAGTTTATATTTCCTTAGAATAGCTCCAACATTAGTAATTCTTTCATCTCCAAGTACTGAGATTGTATTAGAGCCTGAATTATTACACATAGTTCTAAACTTAAACATTTTAAAAATCTTAGCATGTTGTCCAACTCTTTTTTGAACAAAAAATATAGATCCCTTTGAGGTAATTTTTATGATAACCGCAATTGCAGTAAAGACAGGACTAAAAATAATAATCCCAAACAAAGACAATATAATATCAAGGAATCTTTTCAACATTAATTAAGTTTTAAAACTTCTTACAATTTCTTCTTGTTTTAATAAAATATTTACTTGGCGAATAGGACCAAAGTTAAAAAAACGAAATATATTTTTAAAGAGGTATAATATTTTAATTACAAACTTTATTTTATTGGAATAAACTATATTTAATTTACAATATGCTTTTCTAAATTTAAATTTTTTAATTAAAAAGTTTGGGAAATTTGTTTTATGTGATATGCTTCTAGTACCATTATTTACATATTTAAATTTTCTGTCGTTTAAATAATTTTTGTTCATCGAATAAATTAAAGCTTCGCTAGGTCTATATTTTAGATATTTTGGGTGAAATTTTGCTGATCTATACTCTGCATAATTTTCAACTATCATAACCTTAGAATATGCAATTAATTTACTTTCATAAAATACTCCCCAGTATTCCCACGAATCTGAAGTCGAAATAATTTCATCAATAAATTTTTTAAATGATTTTGGCTTTAAATAGGTTTGGTAATTATTAAATGCAGAAATATATACATCGTATCCTTTTTTAATTAATTCATCTTTTTTAATTTCTTTAACTTTACATTCTTTCAAGCCTTTTCTTATTTTATTTCTTGTTTTTGAATCATAATCCATAATGTCTAGAGGTTTATCATTTATAATAAACCAAAAATTAGTTTTTTTGCGACAATCAAAATTAGATTCCCAGCGTGCAAAATACATACCACTTTTTTTTAGAAAACTTAAAATTTCATTTCTAGTATCATTGATTTCAAAATGTGGTGGACAATCAGATATTAAAGCTCCGTTATATTTTCTCCAGTGATGCATCTAAGTAATTAATTGTCCAAGTATTCTTTATAAGACTTATTGACATCTACAATATATGCATGTGAAGGATATTTCATTTTTTCTTTATCACTAGGCATATCCATAAATTTTGGTCCATATCTAACATTTAAATATTTTTCTATTTGTTGAGGAACTGGCAATAATAAATGTTCAAACTTAATAACTCTAGGAATTCCTAAATATTGTCTCTTAAAAGAACCATTTTTAAAAGGTGCTCTGCCAAAAAAATGTCCTACATATTCAGTATTTCCATTTTTTGAATAACGAACAATTTTAAGTAAAAGATTTTTTACTTGCTTGGAAACCAAATATCTTGATAGAAATAAATTTAATCTTTTAAATTTAGAAGTTGTTATGTAGCCCCGATCAGATAAAGCTCTTGCATTTAAAATTCTTGCTGAAAAATATTGAATATATCTTATAAACTTATTAGAACTGGCAGAATTTAGCGACATTATATCAATATAAATTCCATGATGCATTTTTCGATTAACAACATCTTTCTCAATAAATGTTGTATTATTCATTCTTAGTTTACTAAAATAAAGAGGCATTTCACTTGTTTTTTCCTTCTGAAAATAATAATTTTTATCATCAATATTCAAATTGATTTTCAACAAAAATTTTAAATAATTTTCTCTATCCATGAAAACATCAAAATCATCATCCCAAGGAATAAAACCTTTGTGACGTATAGCTCCTAAAGCTGTTCCTCCCATCAAATAATAAATAATATTGTGTGTTTTGCAAAATCTATCAAAATACTCAACTAATTCCAAAATTTTTGAATGTAGTAACTTTAGTTCTTTTGGGTTCATACGATTAATTTGAATCTTTTTCTTCTTCTTGTATGAGTCTTTTTAATGTAGACCTTAAACTTGTTGAAGAAATGTTTTTAGTGTATGGAAAGTAAAAAATTTCTACACCATGTTTTTGAAATTTCTTTTCAAGTTCTAAAAATATCTTTGATCCTTTCCAATCATCACCAACAAACATAATATTAAAACCAATTTTATGTAATGCATTTAGCTTATCTCTATCTTTTTGGACAACAACTTCATCTACATATTTAATTGATTTTATAATTTCTATTCTTTGTTCAAAGGTAATTATTGGTCTTTTATTTTTATACTCATTAACAAGCTCGTCAGTGCTCACACCAACAATTAAATAATCACAATTTTCTTTTGCTTTTCTTAAAATTTCTAAATGTCCAACATGGAATAAATCAAAAACTCCTGTGGTATATCCAATTTTTTTGTTACTTGAACTCATTTTCTAAAAAAGTTTAAAAACAACCATTCTCTAAATTTATTAGGCACAACAAACTGCACAAAGAACCTAATGAAAATATTAAATATTAGTCTAAATATATTAATAATATTTTTTTGAAACATAAAATATTGAAGTTTACTTTCACTAACAAAATATTTCCAGCCACCTCTTCTAAAATAAAACTTATCATTAACACGAGCATATACAATAATATCATTTAAGTTTGAAAAAATTGCTCCTGATAAATACATTCTAATCCACAAATAATAATCCTCATTATAATGCCAATCTAAATAACCTCCAGCTTCAATAACTTTAGATTTTTTAAACATAACTGTCATATGATTCATTGGACATCTCTTTTTTAAAAATTTCTTTATTTCAGAATGAGTAGAAGGTAAACTTCTTTGGCCTAAAGATATATTAATATTTTCATTAAACTCACTTATTATACCTCCAAGAATACTTGTTTCTGGATGTTTTTTAAAATAGTGAAGTTGTTTTTCAAATCTATCTTTTGTACAAACATCATCACTATCCATAATTGCAACTAGTTCATTAGTGCATTTTTCTAAACCAATATTTTTTGCTTTTCCATGACCTACATTTACTTTCAAATCAATAAAATTAAAAATATCCTTGTTTTTTAATGCAAATTCATTTATCGTATCTCGTGTTTCTTTTGGAACTGGACCATCGATCACGAGAATTATTTCAGAAGGTGTTACAGTTTGATTTACCACACTTTCTAAAGCTATTTTAAAATATGAGGACTTATCATTTTTATAAACACACATTAATACTGAAAATGGAATACTAGACATATCAAAAATTATTTTTAAAATATTTTATTAGATATAATTTTTCAGATTCATTTATGTTAATTTTATCCAAAACATTTGGAGGTTTAGGCCAATAAATATCATGATAATATTTTTCGTTAATAAATATCTTAAAACTATATCTAGGTATTACATGAAAGTGAACATGAGGATCCTCCATCATTAGCGCAATATAATTTATCTTATTAGCACCTAATTTTTTACGTAAGAATTTTTCAACATGCTGTATTACAAGCTTAAACTCTACATATGCACTTTTAGAAAGATCTCCCAGATTGAATATATTTTCTTTACATATTAATACAAGTGAACCAATTGTCACCTGTTGAGGTCTATAAAGTACAACCCAATGATCATATTCTTTAATCAAATTTTCAGAGTACCCAAATTTTTTAATTGTACTATTCATATATTTAAAATAAAAATTTTAATGAGCTTTCAAATAAAAATACTGGAATTGTAAATAGAAAAAATAATGCAAGTCTTAATAAAAGTCGAGTTGTGTTTTTTGTAATTTTTGATGTATACAAATACAAATCATATATTAAAAATATTATTAATATCATTGAAATTCTCTCAGTTATCATTTCATGACCAATAATACTAAGACCCAATATAATTATGAATGAAGGAAACAAGGTGGGTAAATTTTCAATTAACTTTAATACATTTTGTTTAAACTTAAACATAAAAAATATCATTAAAGATGAGAATAAAACTAAATATAATAAACTTAAATCTACTTGAGTTGTATCAAAACTTTTTAAATTTAAAAAAAAAGGTAACAATAAAATATATGATATTGATATTAAAAAAGATATAACTGATCTATCTTTTAAATTAAACTTATAAAGTTTTTTAATTACAAAAACAGGTAGAACAAACATCATTAGATTATGTGTAAAAACAGATATTAAAAATAATACTATAGATTTAAAAAAATTATATTTAATGCAAGAGTAAGCATATAGCAGAACTATAGTTGCAAAAAATTGTCTATAAATATTTTCATATCCAAAAAGAAATGGAAAACTTGTCATTAACACTACTATAACACCTTGACCTAAATTATTTTCTTTTATTTTATTAGTGCTTTTAATTAATAAGATAATCCATAAAAAATCTAGTATAATAAAGGTAAAAAAAGGAGATTCTGTGAACCAGTAAACTAACCTAATAGTAAACCAAAAAATAAATTCACGTATATAATAAAAACTTTCTAAAAAAATAGAACTTTGCATCTCTGTTGCATAGGTTATAATATCAATTTCAAAACCATTAAAATAAAATGCTTGTAATCGAACAATTATCAAAAAAATAAAAGTAGCGGGTATATAAATATATTTTAATATTGAATTGCTTTCAAGTATAAGGGTTATAAATCCCAAGAAAGATAAAATACAAAATGCTATAAATTCCATGAACTTACAATTTTAATTTTGTAAAACCTATATACTGAATATAATGACATCAACATAAATAGAAAAGATAAAACATATATTGTAATTAGAGAGTTTTCTCTTGCACTTGATGTATATAAACTAAAGTAAACAAATAAACCAACTAAAAAAATAGAAAAAATGATTGCCAATATATTTGCGTCTTTTTTTATTTTGTTTTGGGCTAAACTAAAAAATGGTTGAAATAATGCTGAAGCAATAAAAATAAATACAAAGCTAATACTTAAATCTTTTGCATATGCAAAAGTACTTAAAGTATCTTGTTGAGTAAAAGCCCCTCTTTGAAAGATAAATTGTATTGTGATTTCACCATATAAATCAACAAGATATACCAGCAATATTCCTAAACCTAACGCAACAAAAAAAGAAAATAAAATAATTTTTATATCATTTTTTACAGATAACTTAGCTAAAACTAATGTGTTAATATTCAAAATAACTGCTGTTAGTAGCGCATTAAGTAATACAACTGAGTAATTAAAAAATGTTATGTTATTATCATTATCAAGTCCTGCTATAAATCTTGAAAAAATAACTATTACATTGGCAAGATTACCTAATAACATTACAGATATATTAAAATCTTTTACTTTAAATTTTGCTTCTTTTCCATTAGACATACTATATATTGGTCTTAGGTACTTATATATCATTGAAAAAAAACCAATTAATCTACTAGCTAAAATACCAACAACACTAAAGTAGATTGTAAATGGATATAAAAAAATTGTAGACATAAACATATCAACAGTTGTTGCAATAGAATGAGTCTTAAATTTACCTTGACCTTGCATTACAATCAAAAATACAGAACTATAAAAATTTATACATAAAATTACCCCAAGTAATAATGAAATAAATATAAACAACACATTATAATCACTACTATCAATATAATAAACAATTGGTAACTGAATTAATTGACTTAAAGCAAATAATAAAATCATAATTTTTTTAGAAATATCTCGAACTTGTCTTAGTGATATTTGTTCATTATTGAAATATAACTTTGAAAATTTGGATAATAAGTTAGCTTGGAGAGCATTACCGTTTGACAATTGAGAAAATAAATCTGAAACAGTTCTAATTAAAATGAAATTAGCATATAATAATGACGAACCAAAAACTGATGCTAAAATCACTTCTTTAGCAAATCCAATAAATTTTTTAATGATATTTGAGCTGAACATAGCTAAAAAATCTAATGTTGATTTATTAGCAAATATTGCCTTAAAATTCATTATAAATTATCTTTTACACCGATTTGATAATAATTGAAACCAAGTTCCCTTAAAAAATCACTGTTAAACTGATTTCTTCCGTCAATTATTGTATTACCTCTCATTAATCGCAAAATCTTATTAAAATTTGGACTTCTAAATTCTTTCCATTCTGTTACAAGTACTAAAACATCTGCATTTTTTAAAACAGAATATTTATCATCAAAATAATTTACGTGCTGATTTTTAAGATAGAATTTAGCCTCATTCGTAGCTTTAGGATCATAAGCATTAACAACACCTCCAAATTTATTAATTGACTTAACCAAATTTATTGATGGAGCTTCTCTCATGTCATCAGTTTCAGGTTTAAATGAAAGACCCCAAATTGCAAATGTCATTTCTTTAATCTTATGATTAAAGTTGATTTTAATTTTATTAAAAAGAACCTCTTTCTGCAATTTATTAACTGATTCAACTGCTGAAATTAATTGAGGATTATAATTATGTTTATTTGCAATTTTAATTAATGCTTGAACATCTTTTGGAAAGCAACTTCCTCCATAACCACATCCTGGATAAATAAATTTATATCCAATTCTATTATCACTTCCTATTCCAATACGAACTTTGTTTACGTTTGCACCTACCCTCTCACAAATATTAGCAATTTCATTTATAAATGAGATTTTAGTAGCTAACATGGAATTAGCTGCATATTTTGTCATTTCTGCAGATCTTATATCCATATCAATAAATCTATCGTGTGAAACTAAAAAAGGTGAGTATAAAATTTTCATTTTTTCTATAACATCATTATTATCAGACCCAACAACAACTCTATCTGGATGCATAAAGTCCTTAATGGCAACACCTTCTTTTAAAAATTCAGGATTTGACACAATATGAAAATTATAATTTTTATTATTTTTTTTCATAGAATTTGTTATTACTTCCTTCACCTTATCTGCCGTACCTATAGGAACAGTGGATTTATTTACTACAATTAAATCCTGAGAAATATTTTCACCAATTTGCTTAGCAACTTGTAAAACATATTTCAAATCGGCAGAACCATCTTCACCCATTGGAGTTCCAACGGCAATAAATACAATATCAAACTTTAATGCATCGACAATATTAGTTGAAAATGACAAATCCCCTTTTTGAAGATTATTGAGAACTAATTTTTCTAAACCTGGTTCATAAATTGGAATTATTCCTTTTTTAAGTTTTTCAATTTTTTCTTCATTTATATCAATACACATTACTGAATTACCCATCTCTGCAAAACAAGCAGCAGCTACTAATCCCACATATCCTGAACCTATTATAGATACTTTCATACTTATATGTTTTTTGAAACATTCATAAAAATTGAAACAATAAGTGAGAATATGAAACTTATTATTGTAACAATTAGTAAAAATATTGGTATATCTCTCTTAGTTTCTTTTTGTGGCAAAGAAAAACTTTGTACAAAATTTAATGGCTTAAGCAAAGCTAAATTGGTTTCTTTTAATGTTCTTAATTGAATTAAATCAATTATCTCATTTGAAGATTCGTTTGGTTTTTTTCTACTATACAAATTAATTGAACTATTATCAAATGATAAGTTTTCTAAAGATCTTATTTGTCTTAATTGTTGAACTTCATTATTGATTTCATTAATTTCTTTTTGTATAGTTATTTTATATAGATTGTAGCAATCATTAACATAAGTCAAATTATTAAAATAATGTACTAGACCATCTTCAATAGAAGTTATTATTTTGTTGCTAGTAGTATAAATTTTAATTTCAAATTTTTGAGTAGCTATTTTTCTTTTTTTTTCTAGCTGTTCCTCTCTCATTATTTCTATAGCCTCAATTTTATTAAGATCAACAAGTAAATATTTTTCAATATTTAATTTTTTTCCTAAAAGAGATAAATCATTATTGTATATATCAGTATTGAGCTGATTAACTAAATTAATAGCTGTCCTTTGATTTAAATATATTCCTACATCTGCTGGTATTCTCTCAAATTCAGAAATTCCTGAGGTCGCTATTGCACTTAATTCATAACTTTTTTCTTCGAAATTTATATACAAAAGGCCAGCAAGAAGACCAATCAAAGTAATTAAAATAATCACTGTTTTGAAATTTATAAAAAACAGTATTAGTTCTATAAATAGTTGTCTTAAACTTAATTCTTCGTTCATAGTATTTTTTTTAAAGTTTCCAAGTTGAAAAATTATACATCCCTTTTATATCCAAAAGTACAAGTTTTCCTTTGGAAATTTTAATAAAATCATCAACTTTATAATTTTTAAATTGATCATGAGATACTGCTGCTAATATACAATCGTATTTTTTTTCATTACAAAAAGGATTTTCAATAAAATTAAAATCATTATTATTTTCTACATAAGGGTCAAAGATTTCAATATTTATCTTTTTATTAATCAATTGGATAATAATATCTTTAACTTTAGTATTTCTCGTATCTGCACAATTTTCTTTAAAGGTATAACCCAAAATTAAAATATTAGAATTAATAATATTTATTTTATTTTTATTTAAAATACCTATCGTTTTATCTACAATAAAGTTAGACATATTATCATTTATCTTTCTAGAAACATTGATTATATCTGCCTTTACTCCTAGTTTCATAGATTTATATGATAAATAATACGGATCTACACTTATACAATGACCACCCACTAATCCAGGTTTGAAGGGAATAAAATTAGATTTTGTTGTTGCTGCTTCAAGTATTTCATTTGTATTTAAATTCATGCCGTCAAAAATAATTGCTAATTCATTAATTAAAGCAATATTTACATCTCTTTGAATATTTTCTATAATTTTAGCCGCCTCAGCAACCTTAATTGAGCTAGCCTTATATGTTCCTGCATCGATTATCTTCTTGTACATGTCGTCTATAAAATCAGAAACTTCAGCTGTTGAGCCGCTTGTAATTTTTATCATTTTATTTAATGTAAAACGATCATCTCCAGGACTTATTCTCTCAGGACTATATCCACAATAAAACTCGCAATTATAATTTAATTTAGAAATTTTTTCAAGTATTGGAACGCAAAAATCTTCAGTAACACCAGGATATACTGTAGATTCATATATCACAATATTACCTTTATTAAGATATTCTGCAACTAACTCAGTAGCTGACTTAATTTGTGATAAATCAGGTGAATTATCTTCATTTAAAGGTGTTGGTACAGTAATAATATAAATATCTGCATCAGATAACTTACTTTTTTTAGAAGTTAAAATTACATCATTTATATATGATTTATTATTTTTTGTAAATGAAGTTTGTAAAACTTTAATTCTTTTAGCACTTATATCAAATCCTATAACATCATAAAACTTGGAAAAAGCTTGCAGAAGCGGTAAGCCAACATACCCTAAACCTAATATTGCTATTTTATTATTACTCATCAAAGCTAAATAAAGCCCCTGTTGGGCTTTATTTACTAAACGAATTATTTAATATTCCCAAAGATCATGCTCAAAATTAAATAGCTCCTCTTTAATTCTCTCTGCTTCTAAAAGAGCATCTAAGCCTACCATAAAATCTGAGACATTTCTATCATATACTGTTGATTCCTTAACTATCGTAGAAGAAAACATTCTTTTCATAAAAATATCATCATATGTTCTTCTTTCTGCGTCATTTTTAACTAAATTAAATACCTCAGCATTAATTAAATAATTTCGAGCTTCAGGAAAATAAACCCAAAACAGTTCCTTAAATTGTCCTGATATTTTTCTTCCGTCCTTATCTTTGTCTTCAGCCATTGGAGCTAAACCTAATATTCTTACATCCATTACTGATCTCTGTTTATCAAAAAACCACTGTTCTTTGACCCTCCATTTTAGCACGCTATTTCTGTCAAAACTTGTTGTGGTAGCTACCTCAATTAATATTTCTTCTCCACGTTTTAGTGCTTCAGGATCTAATTGTGTCTCAATAGTAGTAGGTTCCATTAACTGTTTAAATTCTTCAACACTTAATCTTTTTCTAAATTCATCATCATTAATTGCATCACCATATACTCTAAGAGTATTTCCCTCATCATCTCCTTCTGTTGCTGCATGAAAAATTACATCTATTAAGCTTTTCCTGTCATCAGTAACATCAGTTTGTTTACCGTTATTCATTGGGTAATAAAATGGATGATTAATTTTTTGTCTAAGATCAACCTCTCTCCATATTTTTCTTGACCACATAACATCAGCTTGTCTAAGATGAGGATATTCCTGAGTTTTTTTAGTTTGGTGTTTATTTTTTTTATAAACATCTCTCATTTCTTCTGTTGGTAGACCATTATAATTATCTTCATCATTTGGTGATAAAACCTCTTGCGAAAAAGCAAATGTTGAAAATATAAATGATAATATTAGTAAAATTTTTGTTTTCATAATTATATTTTTATTGTAATTCTAGTTCTATTACTGTATTTCTATCTAATCTTCTCTCCTCTGTATCTGTTCTTCCAGATTTACTAATCATCTTTACAGTTATATCAGTTATGTAAATTTTACTCTCACGCGGAGCATTATTTAATAAGTTTATTTGTTCGTTTGTAAACTTCATACCGTTCTCTTGTCTAGCTGTTGACTGTAAGCCTCTTTGATTTTGAGCTCTTAAAGTAAATTTCTGAACATACCATCCAATACCGTCAAAATCAAAATCCTTTAGTTTTGCTCTAACTAATCCTGTCGAAACAAGTTTATCCAAGGATACTAATCCAGTATTACCTTCATCAAGATTAAGATAAGGTTTTGGGTCTGGTGTTCTCTTAACTCTAAAATCCATTTCTCCCATTGCTTTTCTTTTACCGTTATCATCAGTGGCATATACAGTTATAACTGATTTTCCTGTAACTTTTGACTTTGATAAAGCATTAGGGATAGCCAAATACTCACCCTTAGACTTATTTGTTACTTTAGTAGATCCATTGGACATACTTATACTCAATTGATCAGATCTGTATCCTGGGACCGAAATTTTAATGGGATTTCCACCTACCTCACTATTTTCTAAGCCAGTGTATAAGATATTCATACGAACAGGAGAAATAGTAGCAGATTTAGGAGCTACTCTGTAACTAGATGAAAAAGGATATTGTTTAGTACCACTTTCATCAGCTAAATTAATTAAACCTCTCCATTCTTTTTGACCTTCAGAAATAGTTCTTACAGAGTATTTTCCTTTACCATTTACAACTTTTAAAGTATCATAATCTCCTGACATTGAATATGATCCCGAAATCGAATCAAAAGAAAAATCACCAATAAAAATATCTGGGTTTGAATTTTGATTGAAAGCAGTAATAAAAACATCAGATCTAAAAGAATCACCTCTAGTTATATACTTGGTTTCAGGAATAACTATTGCTTGAGCATTATCAAATTTTACAGTGTTTTGATCAAGATTTCTTTTTAAATAGTTAATTAGATCAGATTCTACATTTCTAATATCGGATTGAATTTTAGAGAGAATAGTTAAAGCACTTACAGCTGGCATATCCTGAAAATTATCTACTTCCCATGGTATTTTTTTTCCATCTGATTTACTAACTTCTTCAACATTGCAGACATTATTAATAGTTGATTTTAAATCTTGGTTTCCATTAGATAAAGATGAATAAAAAACACCTATCTCTTTAATTTTAGAACTTAATTGAAAGGCCATTAAATCTTCTTGTTTCGCTCCTTTACCATATGCCAACTTATTTTTGTCAATCAAAAACATTTCTTGTGAGGCATATCTATCACTTTTCGCCTTTAACTCGGCAATAGGTAATCTTTTTTGAATTTCAGTGAGATTATTGAAATTTTTTGGGTTATCCTTTGATGAAACCACCTTATCTTCATCAAGTTTACCATCCTCATCAACTAGAGCAAACTTATCACCTAAATACACCATACCATCAGCTTTTTGAACAAGAACGTATTTCATTTCTTGTATATACATAAATAGCTCATCTGACTGTGATCTGATCTCCTTAACTCTTTCGTTTGTTTCTTTAAACTTAATAGGATCATTTATTGCAGCTTGTTCAAATGCTAAGTATGTTGTATTATTTTTATCTTCAATACTATTGGTTGTTCTTTCAATACCAGAATTTATTTTAAAAAACGAAAGAAGAACTTCTTTAGAAACATTTAATGCAAGAAGTGCTGTGAGCACCAAATACATCATATTTATCATCTTCTGCCTTGCTGGATTTCCTTTTGCCATCTTTTAATGTATATTAATAAAAAATTATTTGTTAGGGTTCATTGCATTTAACATATTGGCATAAACTTTATTAAGCTGCTCAAGGTTATCAGACAAACTACTAACTTGCTCTTGAAATTTCTTTGAATCTTCAACAGAAGATTGTAAATTTTGTAAAAATATTGTTGTAGCCTCCATCTGCTTATTTGAGGTTTGTAGCTGAAGTTCGTATAATGAATTTAAAGCATTCATGTTCTTAACACCTTCTTCAATCTGTTGATTATACTCAGAAATACTTGCGGCAGCAGCTACAGTTTCATTTAATCTTTTAGCTGATTCTCCAAATGATCTCAAACCATCATTTAGACTTTCAATTAATTCATTATCAATTTTAGCTCTTTCTAAAGCTTCATCAAGTTGTTGTGCAGGTTTTTTACTTGCAGGATCAGACATATGAGCAAGCTCCGGATGAACTTGTGACCAATCAACATAATTTGCTCCATGAGCATTGTCTGAGTGTACCTTCTCAAAGGCTGAGAAAAAGAATATTATAGATTCTAAACTCAATCCTATTATTAACATTTCACTTGCACCAGCTAAATTTTCAATTTTAAATAAGGCTCCTAAAATTACTATAGCAGCACCCCACCCATATAATTTAGGCATTAATATTTTATACCATGATGCTTCAGTTATTTTTTCAAACTTTCCATTAATGTTTTGTACAAAACTCATATCTATTAATTTTTATTATTTATTGTTATATTTTATTCAAAATCTTTTTTATCTCTTCCTAGGAAGTCAACTGCACATCTGAATCCAATATATGACTTAGATGTATCTTGATACTCATGTGTTCTGGTACTTGTTTGGATAAAATAAGCGATATCTTTCCAAGAACCACCTCTTATTACTCTTCTTTGATGAACTTCATGCTCAGGATCATCTTCAGATACAATATTTGACCAATCTTTTCCATACTGATTTCTTGTCATGTCCTTTGTAGTATTATACATATTTATATCATGAGCATAAGAGAGTGCTGATTCATCATATGAATTCATTGTCCACTCAGCTACATTTCCAGACATATCATATAGTCCATAACCATTTGGATTGTATGACTTTACCTTTATTGTTTTTGCTCCACCATCAGCAGTATAATTACCTCTTAATGGTTTAAAATTAGCTAAAAAACATCCTTTTAAATTACGTGTATATGGTCCTCCCCATGGATAAGGTGAATGTTCTAATCCTCCTCTAGCAGCGTATTCCCACTCTGCTTCTGTTGGCAATCTAAAGTCTGGTAATGTAGGTTCTTTTACACTTCTTAAAAAACCATTCATCATTTCAGTTCTCCAGTGACAAAATGCTACAGCTTGATGCCAATCAACACCAACAACAGGATAATCATCAAACGCTGGGTGATGAAAATAATTTTTTGTGTATGGATCATTAAATGCGTAGGCATAATCATGTGTCCAACATAATGTGTCGGGGTATACATGTACTTTTCTGTCAACAAAAAAACTATTTCTATCTGTTTTACCTTCAGGATCTTCTGAAGTTTCATAATCCTGATACTCTCGCTGATCTTTTCTTGAAGCTCTGTCAATATCTAACACAGTATACTTATAAACAAAAACTCTGGTATTGTACTCTTCTCCGCCATAAGCACCATCCTGTCTTTCATTATATCTTAATAACAAGGGCTGTTCAATTCCTTCTTCTGTTGTTGCTACCAAATCTCTCAAAGATCTTCTTAACTCCTCATCAGACCATCTATTAGTTCTGTTATACCTTCTAATCTCATCCCAATCTAATTTAAAAAATTCTGGTGAATTAGGATCAGATATATTTGTTTCATCTGCATAAAAATCATCTTCTCCCATACTTTTATCTACTCTGATAGCAAATCGATCATCATCAATCATACCATCAGCAAATAGTAATGTTGCTTTAATTGAATCTCTTACCCAATTAGTAAATTGCCTATACTCATTATTTGTAATCTCTGTTTCATCCATGTAAAATGCTCCAACTGAAACTTTTCTAGCTTGAGAAGTATTTGCAAACGGAACGTCTTGATCAGAAGGTCCCATCATAAAACTTCCTTGAGGAATAAAAACCATTCCATAAGGGTCGGTAGGATTCCAAATTTTTCTGTCTTGAACTCCTATTAATTCTCCATTACCTCCAGAACCACATGAAGACAAGAAGATAATTATTGTACTAAATAAAACTATTTTTTTCATAATTTAATTTTTAAATTTTATACTAAAATTCTTTTTTTACAAGAATCTTGGGTTTTTATATCTTGTTGGATCTTTATCAGTTTTGATTTTAAAGTCATAACCTAACATAAACTCTAAACTATTATTTTTGATGCCACTTGTAACAATATCATAAGCTATACCAAATTTCAAATCGCTAGTGATGTTCATACCTGTAAGCACTACAATTTCTGGGCGAATTGATATATCACCACTTTCATTTTTTGATTCACCATGACGATAACTTAAACCACCCCAAATTTTATTATCATAAATTAAATTAGAATTAATATCTAATTGGGATGTGGCTCCATCAGATTTTAGATAAATCGATGGATTTAAAGAAAGATTTGGATTTATAAAATAGTAGTAACCTGCAATTAAAAAGTAATGTCTTTCTAACGAAAAATCTGATCCATTGTCATACTCCACTGTAGGTTCAGTGATGTGAGAAGAAGATATACCTAAATAAACATCTTCAGTATTATAATATAAACCTCCTCCGATATCAAAAACAGAACCACTAGTTGAAGGAGGGATTGCAGGATCATTTTGATCTACCGCTTTAACCTTAGATGCATCAAAACCAGATTGAAAAATCCCAAATGAAATACCTACTCCTAATTGTCCTGGGCCTAAGTTACTTGTGTATGCGTATGAAGCTTGTAAATGCAAATTATTATACTGTGCTATCTGATCTGATGAAATATTAAGACCGACACCACCATGAATTAAAGAGATAGGAGCATCTGCAGATAAGTTTAAAGTTCTTGTTGGATCTTCACCAAAGCCCATCCACTGACTTCTTTGTATAACAGTTGTTGATATTGCATCTCTACTGCCAGCAAAACCTGGGTTGTTTGCTAACTTATTAAACATGTTTTGACTAAACTGAGGTACCTGCTGAGGGAATACCGTTAGACAAGAAAGCGCAAATAATATAAGAAATAAACCTCTTTTCATATCAGATATCTATAATTTTAATGTGCTAAAATAAACATTTTTTAATTAAGTACCGCAAAACCGGCACTCTATCTCATAAAAATGTACAAAATATACTGATTTTATTTTAAGAAGTTAACTTGTAATGTGTCCTGATCCATCTGTCAGGAACTTCTCCTTTTAAAGAAATTTCGTAATCTAAATACGAACACGCAACAAAATATGTTTCTTTCTTAGATTTATCTTTATTAAAAAATGGCACCCCCATCCACCATCTAGCACTTAATTTACTCTTGTAAAAAATTATTTCATTTTTACCATTATCAAGTGAAACATTGTATTTAACACAATTTTTAATATTTGGAACTAATTCATTTCTTCTTTTACTGTAACCATGTAAAAAATACCATATTATTTGTGATAGTAATTTTGCAGTTAATTTTGTATTATCAAGGTTCTGGTTATACTCAAACAAACCGAAAGATGACAATTTATCACTAATACCAGCATAAAATGCTAACTTACATGCTTCTGGACCGTTTAAACCATTAGGATTTGAATATTTATTAGCTGATGCAAAAGCAGAACTAATTGCTGAAATATCAAAACTTAAAAAATCTGTATTTCTTAATATGGGCTCTGCAGTTTCAAGTGTTTCTTGTATTGTTCCTAATCTAACAGCTTCAAAATTCATATCGTTTAGCATAGAAATAGCAAGTGGAGAATTATAGTAAGTTTGATATCCAATATTTACAAATTGAAACAAAAAGCTTGGAGAATGACTTATAATTTTACTCAGATACGAATCTGATGATAAATAATCTTTTTTTAGCCCAAGATCAAATTTACTATCAATTGATGTGAAAGTAATAAATTTGTTAAGAGAAACATAAGATTTGTATACTGCATATGAAATATCGTTACCACCTCCAAGTATAATTGGAAGAACATTAATTTTAATTAGTTCTGTACAAATATTTTCGAGCTCATGAAAAGTTTGTTTTCTAGAAGATGATATTTTCATTATACCCAAGTCAGCAAGATTTGGAAAATCAAAATTATGCAATTCAAAAAATTCTTCTCTTATTTGATATTTAGTTTCAGATTCAGAATTTTGTGATCCTTCGAATTCAGGAACAGAAAAAATAGCAATTTTACAATTACTAATATCTGGAAAATAATTCTCACAATGAATGCTAATTAAACTACCGATCTGTGAACTTTGCCAAACTTCTTTTTTAATAGCAAAACTATCAGGGAGAGGTGAGAAATAGTCTTCTAAATTCACTACTTTTTATCTTTTAATTGATTATTCATTAGATCCAAGCATTCATCTCTAGATAATGTCTTTGGATCAGATGCTTTTGGTATTTTTACATTAATCTTTTTCTTTCCCTCATTAGAAACCTGAATAAATGGACCATACCTTCCATTTAAGACCTGAACCAGAGGTTCACCTTCAAAGTTAGCTATAATTCTCTCTAAATCAGCTTTGATTTTTAACTCTATTAATTCTATAGATTTTTTTAAAGAAATTGTTAATGGTTCCTCATTATCAGATTTTTTAATTGATGTAAACTTTCCATCATATCTTAAATATGGTCCAAATCTTCCTATAGACGCAACAATATCCTTTCCATTCCATTCACCAACTAATCTAGGTAACTTAAATAAATCTAAGGCTTCGTTTAAATTAATAGTTTGAATTTTTTGACCTTTAAGTAATGACGCAAATTTTGGTTTAGGTGCATCTGGATTTTCTTGCTTTTCACCAATTTGAACCATTGCACCGAAAGGACCTATTCTAGCTGTAACTTTATGTCCTGATACTGGATCTTCACCAAGATACCTTTCTCCAGATGCTTTTTCAACATTACCAATAACATCCTCAACTTTTTCATGAAAATTCTCATAAAAAGAGCCTATCATTTCATTCCACACTTTTTTTCCTTCTGCAATTTCATCAAATTCATTTTCTACAGAAGCTGTAAAAGAATATTGCATGACATTTGAAAAATGCTTGATTAAAAAATCTGTTACTACAATACCAATATCAGTTGGAAATAGTTTTTGTTTTTCTGCACCAACTAAAATATTTTTTTCTAACTCACTAATTTCAAGATTTGAAAAGTTAATTATTTTAGACTTTCTTTCTTCTCCATCACGATTTTCTTTTTCTACGTAACCTCTTTTTTGAACTGTTGTAATTGTTGCGGCATAAGTTGATGGTCTTCCAATACCTAAATCTTCCATTTTTTTTACTAAACTAGCTTCTGTATATCTAGCAGGTGGCCTTGAAAAAACTTCAGAAGCGTTTGCTTCAACTAATTTAATAACTTCACCTTCTTGTAATGTTGGTAATACACCTTTTTTTTCGTCATCATTATCGTCTATACTTTCTGAGTAAACTTTCAAAAAACCTTCAAATACTATTACCTCACCTTTGGCAACAAAAAAATTAGAGTTATTTGAACATTTTATCTTAACTGTTGTTCGATCTAACTTTACGTCAGACATTTGAGATGCTAAAGTTCTTTTACGAATTAGATCATATAGTTTTTGTTGTGATGCATCTATATTTAAATTACTCTTATTCATATATGAAGGTCTTATCGCTTCATGAGCTTCTTGCGCACCTTTAATTTTCTTTGTAAATACTCTCTTTTTATAATATTTTTCCCCAAAATTATTAGTGATTTCATTTTTAAGATCATTTAGCGCATCTTCAGATAAATTAACACTATCAGTTCTCATATAGGTGATAAAGCCTTGCTCATATAATTTCTGAGCAATCATCATTGTTTGACTCACTGAATAATTAAGCTTTCTTGATGCTTCTTGTTGTAGTGTTGAAGTTGTAAATGGAGCTGAAGGAGATTTTTTAGAAGGTTTTTTTTCTAACGAATTTATTATGAAACTTGATTCTTTACAACTTAAAATAAATTTAAAAGCATCTTCATATTTTTCAAATTTTTGAGGTAATTCCGCCTTAAATGATTCATTATTTTTATTTTGAAATAATGCTGTTGTTTTGTAAGAGGATATTGATTTAAAATTATTTATTTCTTGTTCACGTTCAACAATCAATCTTACAGAAACTGATTGAACTCTTCCAGCAGATAAACCTTGTTTAACTTTTCTCCATAAAACCGGAGAGAGTTCAAAACCCACTAATCTATCTAATACTCTACGGGCTTGTTGTGCACTAACTAAATTGTTGTTTAACTTTCTTGGGTTTTCAACTGCTTTCATGATTGCTTTTTTTGTTATTTCATGAAATACAATTCTTTTTGTTTTTGATGGATCTAATTTTAAAACCTCTATTAAGTGCCAAGCAATTGCCTCTCCCTCTCTATCTTCATCAGTTGCTAGCCAAACAGTTTGAGTTTTTTTTACTATTGACCTTAAATGACTTACAACCTTTTTTTTATCTTCTGGAACTACATAATTTGGAATAAAACCATTGCTTGTATCTATAGCCATACCTCCCTTTTTAGGTAAATCTCTAATATGTCCAATACTTGATTCAACTACATAATCTGAGCCTAAAAAACCTTGAATTATATTTTTTTTAGCAGGAGATTCAACAATTACCAAATTTTTCATAGATAAATATTTTTTTTGCAAAGTAAATGAACTTTTTTAAAATAAAAAAGACAAAAAAGAAAGTTAAAAAAAATTATATTATTTATAATATAAAATAAAAAAAAACTGTCATATTGTCAGTTTTTTCTATTTTTGCATTTATTACAATTTAAAAATGTTAGAAAAAATATTAGATGAAAAAGTTCAAGGCACTGCTTTAAAAAAAGAATTTACAACCAACGGTAATAAAAAAATGTATATTGAAAGTTACGGTTGTCAAATGAATTTTTCTGACAGTGAAATTGTAGCTTCTGTTTTAAGCAGAGAGGGGTTCTGTACCACCAAAATTCTAGAAGAAGCAAATTTGGTTTTGATAAATACATGCTCCATAAGAGATAAAGCAGAACAAACTGTAAGAAATAGATTGAAATATTTTCAATCTGTCAAAAAAAAATACAATAAAAAAATGACTGTAGGAGTCTTAGGCTGTATGGCTGAAAGACTTAAAGAGAAACTTTTAGATCAAGAAAAATTAGTTGATATTGTAGTTGGACCTGATGCATACAGAGATTTACCAAAGCTAGTGAAAGAAATAGAGGATGGTAAAAAGGGAATTAACGTATTTTTATCACTAGAAGAAACGTATGCAGATATAAACCCGATTAGATTAGGAGGAAATGGAGTAACTGCTTTTGTCTCAATTACTAGAGGTTGTGATAATATGTGTACATTTTGTGTTGTTCCATATACAAGAGGAAGAGAAAGAAGCCGTGATCCAAAAAGCATTATAAAAGAATGTAAAGAATTGATTAATTTAGGATACAAAGAAGTTACTTTATTAGGGCAGAATGTTGATTCTTACTTGTGGTATGGAGGCGGAGCCAAAAAAAATTATAACAATATAACAGTTGATGAAAGCAAAGTCTGGGACTTTGCTAAATTATTAGATGAAGTTGCAAAAATAAATCCAATTTTGAGAATTCGATTTTCTACTTCTAATCCACAAGATATGACTGATCAAGTAATTGAAGTTATTTCAAAACATAAAAATATTTGTAATTACATACACCTTCCAGTTCAATCTGGAAGCAGCAAAATATTAAAACTTATGAATAGAGGATACAGTAGACAAGAATACCTAAACTTGATTGATAAAATTAAAAATAAAATTCCTGATTGCGCAATTTCCATGGATATGATTTCTGGCTTTTGTAATGAATCCGAAGATGATCACCTCAATACTCTATCACTGATGGATATCGTTAAATACGATTATGGTTATATGTTTAAATATTCTGAAAGACCAAACACAGCAGCAGCTAAAAAGTTTACAGATAATATTCTTGAAAAAACTAAACAAAGACGATTGACAGAAATCATAACTAAGCAAAGAGAACATTCATTAATGCATATGAAAAAAAGAATAGGAAATTCATACGAGGTATTGATTGAAGGAAAATCTAAAAAATCTAGTCAGTTTTATTATGGAAGAACAACACATAATGCAACAGTTGTTTTTAAAAAACAAGAAAAAAAAGTTGGTGATTATGTTAATGTTAAAATTAAAGATTGTACCTCCGCAACACTATTTGGAGAAATTATTTAAAATGAATATTTTACAAGCAAAGAAACAATTTGGAATAATTGGAAATGACAGTCAATTAGAAGAAGCTATTAATATTGCTCTTCAAGTTTGTACAACAGATATCTCTGTACTCATTATTGGTGAAAGTGGTACTGGTAAAGAAAGTATCCCAAAGCTAATTCATCAAAACAGTCAAAGAAAACATAACGCATATATTGCCGTAAACTGTGGTGCAATTCCTGAAGGAACTATTGATAGTGAATTGTTTGGTCATGAAAAAGGTTCATTTACTGGTGCTCATGAAAAAAGAAAAGGTTATTTTGAAGCTGCGAATGAAGGAACAATTTTTTTAGATGAGGTAGGTGAACTACCCTTATCAACTCAAGCTAGATTATTAAGAGTGCTTGAAAATGGGGAATACATTAAAGTCGGCGCATCAAAACCATTAACAACAAATGTTAGAATTATAGCAGCTACTAATGTAAATATGATTGAAGCTGTAAAAAAAGGAAAATTTCGTGAAGATTTATTTTACAGACTAAACACTGTTAGTATTCAAATGCCTCCATTAAGAAACAGAGGCAAAGACATTTACCTTTTATTTAGAAAATTTTCTTCAGATTTTGCTGAAAAATACAAAACTCCTCCAATCAAACTAACAGAAGAGGCAATCTTATCTTTACAAAATTATAATTGGCCAGGAAATATTAGACAACTCAAAAACTTTGTAACTCAACTTTCTGTGACTGAAAAAGAGAGATTAATTAACAAAGAGGTTCTTGAAAATTTACTTCCTAAAAACCTAACAAAAACTCCTATTTTATTTAATAAAGATAAAAATGAGGATATTTCTGAAAGAGATATTTTATATAAAGTTCTATTTGACATGAAAAGAGAGTTAAATGAACTAAAAGCAATAACAGAAAACTTAATTAATGGTAAAGATAAACTTGATATTATTGAAACAAATAACTCACATATATTTCGTGAAAATGATTTAGTTCTAAATGATCAAAAATCAATTGAATCTGAAGAAACATTATCATTATTTGACCAAGAAAAAATACTAATTGAAAAGTGCCTTAAAAAGCATAAAGGAAACAGAAAAAACGCGTCTTCAGAGTTAGGGATTTCTGAAAGAACATTGTACAGAAAACTAAAAGAATTTGGTTTATGAGATATACTCTAAATTATATTATGCTAATAAGTTTTTTAATTTTTATTATTTCGTGTAATATTTATTCATTTAATGGTGCATCAATTCCAGTTGGGTCATCAACAGTTAAAATAACTACCTTCACTAATAACACTTCAAACTCAACTCCAGATTTACAACAAAAAATATCAGAAAAATTAAAGGATATTTTTTTGGAACAAACTAATTTAAACTTGGTTAATGAATATGCTGATTTAAATTTTGTTGGATCTATTGAAAAATATGAAATCAAACCTATTTCTATAAAAGCAAACGAGACAACAAGTCAAAATAGACTAAGCATTACTGTTAAAGTAAAATATGTAAATAATATTTCTGATCAATATGATTATGAAACATCTTTTACAAGATATTCTGACTTTGATGGTTTATCAAATTTAAATGATATAGAAAACGAACTAACTGATTTAATTACAGATCAATTAGTTGAAGATATTTTTAATAAAGCCGTAATTAATTGGTGATGAAAATAAATAATATTTTAAAGAATGTTGATCTTATTATGGATAAAGAAATTGCTTTACTTGAAGAAATAAACTTCAAATATCCATTCTTTCAAACTAGTCAAATACTTCTTTCAAAAGGTTTACTAAATATTAATAGTATTAGGTATGATGAACAAATTAAAAAAGCAGCTATTTATGCTAGAAGTAGAAAAAAACTTTTTTTTCTTATTTCAACTAAAGAAAAAAATACTACAATAAAAAATAATGATTCTAATTTATATAAAAAACCTTTGAAATTTGAAGAAAATGACACACATTCATTTTCACAATGGTTATCATTATCACATGTAAAAAAAATACGAAACTATAATTCCGAAGATAAAATTATTACAAGTTTCATCAAATCTGAACATGAAATTAAACTTAAAAAAAATGAAGAGTTTTTTCAACCTTCAACCGCAGCAAAAAAATCACTTCATCAAAATAATAATCTAATAACACCAACATTAGCAGAAGTCTATCTAAAACAAGGTCATTTTGATAAAGCTATTTCAGCTTATGAGAAATTAATTTTGAAATATCCACAAAAAAGTACTTTCTTTGCAGAAAAAATTAAATTAATTAAAAATAAAAAATAATGTATACTATATTTTCTGTTGTAATAATCATAACATCAATTCTATTAGTTCTTATAGTTTTAATACAAAACCCTAAAGGTGGCGGATTATCTTCAACTTTTGGAGGTGGAAGTGGTAATCAAATAATGGGAGCAAAAAAAACAACCGATTTTTTAGAAAAATCTACATGGACATTAGCTATTGTTTTAATTTCACTAAGTTTACTTTCTAACTTTGCTATTCCTAGAAATGAAGATATTAATTCGTCTATTAAAGCTGAAGAACTAATTGATGAATCTAGAACTGATGAAATAAATTCTGTCATTGAAAATCTTCCTGAAGAAAGAGCAGAATAAGCGTAACTGACATTTTTACATAAAAAAAATTTTGGCATGATATGTGCAATAAATTGAATTAAATCATAAAAAATAATAAATATGAAAAAAATAAATATTCAACCTTTGGCTGATAGAGTTATAATACAACAAGCTGAAGCAGAAACAAAAACCGCATCTGGAATAATAATTCCAGATACTGCAAAAGAAAAACCACAAAAAGGAACTGTTATTGCTGTTGGTAAAGGAACCAAGGAAAACCCTATAACTGTTTCAGTTGGTGACACCATTCTTTATGGTAAATACGCAGGTACAGAATTAAAATATAACGAATCAGACTATTTAATAATGAAAGAATCTGATATTTTAGCAATAATTAAATAAAACAAAATGGCAAAAAATATAACATTCGAAACACAAAGCAGAGATGCATTAAAAAAAGGAGTAGATGCATTAGCAAATGCTGTAAAAGTAACACTTGGACCAAAAGGTAGAAATGTAGTTATTGATAAAAAATTTGGTGGTCCCTCAATAACGAAAGACGGTGTAACAGTTGCAAAAGAAATTGAATTAGAAGATGCAATTGAAAACATGGGAGCTCAAATGGTAAAAGAAGTAGCCTCAAATACAAATGATTTAGCTGGTGATGGAACAACTACCGCAACAGTATTAGCGCAATCAATAATTAATACTGGATTGAAAAATGTAGCTGCTGGAGCAAATCCTCTAGATGTAAAAAAAGGAATTGATAAAGCAGTGAAAATTATAATTGAAGATATAAAAAATCAATCTAAAGATGTAGGTAACTCGTATGATAAAATAGAACAAGTTGCATCAATTTCTGCAAACAATGACAATGTAATTGGTGGTCTTATTGCAGAAGCAATGAAAAAAGTAAAAACAGAAGGTGTAATAACAGTAGAAGAAGCGAAAGGAACAGAAACTAATGTTGAGATTGTTGAAGGTATGCAATTTGATAGAGGATATTTGTCTCCTTATTTCATTACTGATCCTGATAAGATGGAAGCAAATTTAGAAAATCCATATATTTTAATTTATGATAAAAAGATCTCAGCAATGAAAGATTTGTTACCTATTCTAGAACAAACAGCTAAAGAAGGACGTCCGTTAATGATAATTGCTGAAGATGTTGATGGAGAAGCGTTATCCACATTAGTTGTAAATAAAATTAGAGGATCACTTAAAGTAGCTGCTGTAAAAGCACCTGGTTTTGGAGATAGAAGAAAAGAAATGCTTGAAGATATAGCAATTCTAACTGGTGGAACTGTTGTTTCAGAGGAAAGAGGTTTTCAACTTGAAACGACAACAATTGAGATGCTTGGAAACACTGAAAAAGTTGTAATCGATAAAGACAATACAACTATAGTTAATGGTAATGGTAATAAAAGTAATATTAAGTCCAGAGTTAACCAAATTAAATCTCAAATTGAAAATACTAGTTCTGATTATGATAAAGAAAAACTTCAAGAAAGATTAGCAAAATTAGCTGGAGGAGTTGCAGTATTATATGTTGGTGCACCTACGGAAGTTGAAATGAAAGAAAAGAAAGATAGAGTAGATGATGCTTTATCTGCTACAAGGGCTGCTATTGAAGAGGGAATAGTTCCTGGAGGAGGTGTAGCAATTGTTAGAGCAGCAGAAAAACTAAATAATCTTAAAGGTGAAAATGAAGATGAACAAACTGGTATTAACATCATTAAAAGATCTGTACAAGAGCCTTTAAGACAAATTGTTGAAAATGCTGGTATGGAAGGTTCAGTTGTTGTTGCTAAAGTTCTAGATGGAAAGAACGATTTTGGATTTAATGCAAAAACTGATAAGTATGAAAGCTTGTATAAAGCTGGAGTAATTGATCCTGCTAAAGTTGTTAGAGTAGCATTAGAAAATGCTGCTTCTGTTGCTGGTATGCTTTTAACAACTGAATGTGTAATATCTGATATTCCTGAAGAGAATCCTGCTCCAATGCCTCCAATGGGAGGAGGAGGAATGCCTGGAATGATGTAAAAAAATTTAACTGACCTCAAAAACCTCATATATTATATGAGGTTTTTTTGTTTATTTAATCTACATTATCATGTAAAAATGAATTTTCACCATCAAGTTTTACGTTGTTATCCTCAGATGAAGATAAGTTATATGTTGATAAATTATCTTCTGATGAATGTGGTGTATCTTGTAGCTCTATATTATTTCTTTTATACGCTGGTATATCTTCTAAATTGGTTAAACCAGATGGTGTTCTTAGCTGTTGGGAAATTTCTCTCAATCTATTTTCTCTCTCTCTAGCCTCAACCTTCATAGTTTCATTATCAACACCTAAATTATCAATTGTGTTTAAATTCTCATATTTCTCAGACGAATTTTCTATTTCATCATTAATAGTATCATTATTGTTTTCATCTTCAATACTTTTAATTACAAATTCATTATCTAGTTCAAAAACAATTTTATTATTAGCTATGTTGTCTTGAATCAAAGATTCATTATTTTCATTAGTCTGTGATTGATGATATGTTTGTTCAGGAATAATGTTAGAGTTAATGTCAATCTGATTATCTGTCTTTTCACTTGATAAACTATCACTATCATTTAAATTGAAATTGATGTTAGAAAAATCTTGTTCTTTATCTAAAATCTCATGATTAGTATCTTCATTTATTGTATTATCTTCAATAATCTCTTCAAGTTCTAAAGTGTGTTGTCTATCAACATCAATATTAATTTCAGATAATCTTTCTTGTTCAACAAAATCATCTAAGCTTTCCGTATCATTTAAATTAATAGTTTGTTGTTCTTTGGGTTCTTTTTTTTGTTCAAAACCCGTTGCAATTATAGTAACACTTATTGCGTTTCCAAGATCAGGATCAATACCAATACCTTCAATAATATTAACATTATTACCTGCAGAGTCTTGTATTTTGTCCTTAATTTTTGATAGTTCAGACATTCTTATTTCACCATCTCCATCACCAGTGACTATTTTCAGCAAGACATGTTGAGCTCCATATATATCATTATCATTTAATAGCGGTGAATCTAAAGCAGAAACAACAGCTTCTATAGCTCTATTTTCGCCTTCTGCAGTTGATTGACCCATAACTGCCGTTCCGCTATTTTCTAAAACTTTTCTAGCATCATTTAAGTCAATATTTACTAATAAATGTTCTGAAATTACTTCAGCTATCCCCTTTGTAGCAGTATTTAATATTTCGTTAGCTTTGGCAAATGCTTGAGTGAAAGTTAAATCACCATAAACCTCTATAAGCTTATCATTGTTAATAATTAAAAGAGTATCAACATATTTTTTTAGTTCCTTAACCCCTTCTTCAGCATATTGTTTTCTATACCCCCCTTCCGTTTTAAATGGATTAGTTACAACGCCAACAGTTAAAATTCCTTTTTCTCTTGCAATTTCTGCTATAACAGGAGCTGCTCCAGTACCTGTTCCTCCCCCCATTCCTGCTGTTAGAAATAACATTTTTGTATTTGCATCTAATAATTCAACAATTTTATCATGACTTTCTTCAGCAGCTTTTCTACCAATATCAGGATTTGATCCAGCTCCTAAACCTTCAGTTAAATTTGCTCCTAATTGTATTTTAATTGGAACAGGACTTGCTTCTAGTGCTTGAGAATCTGTATTACAAATTACAAAATCAACACCCGTAATTCCATTTTCAAACATATAATTTACTGCATTACTTCCACCTCCACCTATTCCCATAACTTTTATTTGTGAAGATTGGTTTTTTGGCATTTGGAAATCCATTCCTAAATCAATTTTACTCATAATTTTATTTTTTTATTTAATTAGTTTCTTCTTCTGTAAACCATTCTTTTAGTTTATCAATTATACCGCCTGATATATTTTGACTATTTTCATCTTGCTCAATAATATTTGTACTCTCTTTTTTCGAGTGTTCAAATCCTTTAAGTACTAGTCCTACTCCTGTTGAATACATTGGACTAACTACTATATCTTTAGATTCACTTGACAGGTGTTCATTTGGATATCCAATTCTAGTTTCCTTACCTGTTATATAAGCCACCATTTGCTTAAGATTACGTAATTGTGAACCCCCTCCAGTTAAAACTATTCCTGTCATTAACTTATTTTCATAACCAGATACTTTAATTTCATGATATACTAAATCAATTATTTCTTTCATTCTTGAACCTATTATTTCAGTTAAATTTTTAACTGCAATTTCTTTTGGTTCTCTTCCACGTAAACCAGGAATTGAGACTACGACATTCTCTTGATCTTCTGTATACATTGCAGATCCAAATTTTATTTTTAACAACTCTGCTTGTTTTTCAAGTATTTGAAGACCAGATTTAATATCTTTAGTTATAACATTTCCTCCAAATGGAATTACAGCAGTATGTCTAATGATATTATCTAGAAAGATCGCAACATCTGTGGTTCCTCCACCAATATCTACTAAGGCTACACCTTCTCTTTTTTCATCACTATCTAATGTAGCAACAGCAGATGCAAACGGTTCTAAAACTAATTCCTTTGGCTTTAGATTAGCTTTCTCAACACATCTCATGATATTTCTAACTGCACCAACTTGAGCAGTAATAACATGAAAATTAGCTTCTAGTTTAACACCTGCCATACCTCTTGGATCATGAATACTATCTTCCCCATCAACTGTGTATTCTTGTGGTATAACATGTATAACTTCTTCACCAGGAATAGTAATTAATTTAAACATATTAGATCTGAGACGATCTAAGTCACTATTATTTATCTCTATATCAATTTTTTCTCTAACAATTTGACCTCGATGTTGCAAGCTTTTAATATGTTGACCTGCAATACCTACAATAACTTCGTTGACTATAATATTAGATTTCTGTTTAATTTCTTCAATTGCTTCTTTTATTGAATTAACAGTTTGATCAATATTTGCTACTATACCTCTTGCAACTCCATTAGATGTTGCTTTGGCAGTTGCTAAAATTTCTAATTTATCATATTTATTTTTTCTTCCGACCATTATTGCAATTTTTGTAGTTCCAATATCTAATCCTACAATAATATCCGACATATTTTTATTTTCTAGTTCTTGCATATTATTATTTCTTTGTACAAACAATTTGATTATTAAACTTTAAACTTATTTTAGAATATTTTTGCCAGCCCTCTACATCCATAACCTTTTTGTAAAAAATATTTAAGTTATCTAACTTCTCTTTTGGATTGTTTAAATCCCCAAATTCTATGATTTGATCTCCTACTCTTGTTATTAAAATTACATCCCTCTTATCAATAAAATGAATTTGTGTTATCTGTGAGCTCCAAAAATCATTATTATTTATCAAATTAATTAATTTTTTTACTTTTTTATCAGATTTAACAAATTCACCAGTTATTATCAATACATTTTCCGTATACTTTTCGCTAACAGGAAGCTTAATCATACTTGAATCTAAATAAAAATCATCTGAATTTTTTATTACTCTAACATAAGGAATCCTATTATTCAATAAAATATTTATATTACCTGTTTGATCACAATATATTTCCGCTCTTCTGATATATGGATGTTTGTTTAGTACTTCTTCAATTAAAACCAAATTAATATCACTAATAAGTACACTATCAAATGAAAAATTATTTTCAGTTAAATATTTTATAACGTTATTATTATCAATAAATTTTTTGTAATCAATTACAAGACTATTTAAATTAGCTATTTGATTTTTCCTGCTTTTATTTGTGAATGAAAGGATAACAAATACACTTAAAATTAATACTAACCACTTTATTGTTTTATGTATAACTTGCATCAATTCAATATATGTTTAATTGGTTCTGTTAAATCGCTTATGTCACCTGCCCCCATAGTTAATAAAATATCAACATCTATTTTATTAATTAATGATAATAAATTTTCCTTTTCACAAACCTGTTTATTAAAATTCGTACATAGCTTTAAAATCATTTTAGAGTTAACACCCAAAATTGGTTTTTCTCGTGCTGGATAAATATCCAATAAAATCAATCTATCAGCCATTGAAAGAGATTGTGCAAAATCAATAGCAAAATCCTTTGTTCTGGAATACAAATGTGGTTGAAAAATAACCGTTAAATTTCTATCTGGAAATAATAATCTTACAGTTTTAATTGTAGAAGAAATTTCAGATGGGTGATGTGCATAATCATCAATAAATACTAAATTATTTTTATTGACTACAAATTCAAATCTTCTTCTAATACCTTTGAAATTCTTTAATGAATTTAATATATTATTTTTCTTTACTTTTAAGATTAATGCTACAGAAACAGCAGCCATCATATTACTTACATTATGTTTACCCGGCAATGTGAACTCTGCTCTTTTTGCCACACAATCATAATTTTCTTTAAAAGATTTCATAAATATATTTACAAATACTTTACCTGAGCAAACATTTATATTATTAGCATAATAATCTGATATTTCATTTACTGAATATTTCTTAATAAAACCTCTTTTCGGTTTAGAAAAATTTAAATTAATTGAGGATTCTATTAAAAGAACACCACCTTCTTTTACTCTTTGAGCAAAATCAAGGTATGATTTATATAAATTTTTCTTGTTTTTATATATATCCATGTGATCAGAATCTATCGAAGTTATTATCGCTATGTCTGGTGATAACTCTAAAAATGACTTATCATATTCATCTGCCTCAACAATAAATAAATTTGCATTTTTATCCATTACTAAGTTGCTATTATAGTTTTTTGATATTCCGCCAATGAAAGAAATTACTTTTTTTCCTGAATTTTTTAATAAAAATGTTAGTATAGATGTTGTTGTTGTTTTCCCATGAGTTCCTGCAACAGCTATAGTAAAATATTTATCACTAATAAAACCTAAAATTTTTGATCTTTTATATAATATAAATTCTTTATGTGTGAAATACTTAATAATATTTTGATTTAAACTGATTGCTGGAGTATATATTACTAACAACTTATTTTTTTCTAGTAATTTTAGTTCTATTGGTATCGAATCTATATCATCATCATAGTGAATATTTACTCCTTCTTTTTCTAATTCTTGACATAAAACTGACTTTACAGCATCATATCCATATACTTTATGTTTTTTATTTAAAAAAAATCTAGCTAATCCACTCATACCTATTCCACCAACACCAACTAAATACACATGAGTATATTGATTTAAATTCATTTTTTAATTAAACTTAAGGCAATTGATGCTATTTTTTCTGAAGCATCTGAAATTGCTAAATTTTTAATATTTTTTTTCAACTTTTTTTGCAAATCTTTATTACCACATAGTTCCAATAAAACATTTACAAGTTTACAATTTGCTTCTTTATCTTTAACAAGCAATGCGGCATTCTTATTAACTAAAGATTGTGCATTTTTATATTGATGATTTTCTGAGACGTTTGGTGATGGTATTAGAATTATTGGCTTACCAACATAGCATAGTTCAGAAATTGCAATTGCACCTGCTCTTGAAATTATAATATCAGCCGAATAATATGCATCTGACATATTTTTAATAAAATCTAAAACTATTATATTTTCACTTTTTTTTCTTTTAATTGAATTTGCATTACTAGCAAAAAATGTTTTGCCAGTTTGCCAAATTATATTTATTTTATTCTCTTCAAAAATTTTAAAATTCTTTTGAATAACCTCATTAATTGATTTTGCTCCAAGACTCCCACCAATAACTAATACAGTTGTTCCTTTGTTCTTAAACTTAAAATTATTACCACTATTACTTTTTTTATTAAAGTTTAAAATATTTTGTCTTATTGGATTTCCAGTAATGATAATTTTTTCTTTTGGAAAATATTTTTTCATATTATCGTATGCTACGCAAATTTTATCAACATAATTTCCTAATAATCTATTGGTAATTCCTGGATATGAATTTTGTTCTTGTATTAGACAAGGAATGGTTAATTTTGAAGCAACAAATAAAATTGGACCAGAAGCATAACCTCCAGTTCCGATAACAATATCTGGGTTAAATTTTTTAATTATATAAATTGAGTGAAATAGACTTAATATTAACTTGATTGGGAATAAGATATTTCTAATTGAAAATTTCCTTTGAAATCCGCTGATCCATAAACCAATAATATTATAGCCAAGAGAGGGGATTTTTTGCATTTCCATTCTATTTGAAGCTCCAACAAATAAAAGATCTATTTTTTTATTTTTTTTCTCTAATTCTTTACCAATTGCTACAGCAGGAAAAATATGCCCTCCCGTACCACCTCCACTAATTATTACTTTATGCTTTTTCATAATCTCTGTCTGTTGAATCTCTACTAATACTTAATACAATACCAATTGATATACAAGTAAATACTATTGAAGTTCCACCCATACTTATTAAAGGAAGTGTTTGTCCTGTAATTGGTAGTATTTCTACAGTCACTAACATGTTTATTAAAGCTTGAAAAATTAATGAAAAAATTAAACCAACTGTTACTAAATTACCAAACAGACTCTCTACTTTAAATGAAATTAATGTTGCTCTAAAAAACAGAATTAAATATGCTAAAATAATACCTACTCCCCCAATGAGCCCATATTCTTCAATAATGATAGAAAAAATAAAATCTGATGATGAATATGGCAAAATACTTCTTTGTATACTTTTGCCAGGTCCTACCCCTTTAATTCCTCCATTTTGTATTGCAACTAATGATTGTACTTGTTGATAATCTTTAGTCTGGTCATCATTTTCTTTCTCAAATAAAAATCCATCAATTCTACTAACCCAAGTAACTGATCTTGGTATTATTTTTGAGCCAATATCTGTATATTTTGTTATTGAATAGATTGATAAAAAAAATATAAAAGCACTTAAGATAATAGTCAAAATATATTTAATTCTAATTTTAGCCACAAACATTAATGCTAAACCATTTAAAAAAACCAACGCTGAAGTTGAAAAATTGTTAGGTAATATTAATAAGGATATTAATATTAATGGGGCAACTAAGTACCAAATAATATTTTTTAAACTATTTAAACTATTTCTTTTTCTACTTAATTGTCTAGCTAAAAAAAGTATAATGGCCAATTTTGCTATATCAGATGGTTGAAACTGCAATCCAGCTATTGATAGCCAGCGAGAAGCACCATTGATTGTAACACCAATAATAAAAACTAAACTTAATAAAAAAATACTCATAAAATATGCTAACTGTCCCAGTTTTGAAAAATATTTGAATTTAATTTTATGAATAATATATGTTAATACTAAACCTATAAATAGTTTAATTGTATGTTTAAATAAATACGACCATCCGGCGGTACTAAATACTATCAATAATGAAAATAATGATAAAGCAAATAAAACTCCCCAAATTATTCTATCTCCTTCTAATTTAATATTTGAAAAAAAACTATTCAATTTTTATAATGATCTTACGTGTTGTTTAAACTGCAAACCTCTGTCTTCAAAATTTTCAAACAAATCAAAACTTGCACAAGATGGTGACAACAAAACAACATCACCACTATTTGCAATATTATAAGACTGACGGACAGCATCTTTCATATTTAATGCATGAACAATGTTTTCTACTTGACTTGAAAAACTATCAATTAAGTTCTTGTTATTTTTTCCTAGACATATAATAGATTTAACTTTACTTTTAACTAGACTATTTAGCTTTTCATAATCATTTCCTTTGTCGACTCCACCAGCGATCCAAACAACCTTTTTATTCATACTTTCCAAAGCAAACCAAGTTGCATTAATATTAGTTGCTTTAGAGTCATTTATAAAATCTATCCCATGTATTGTTACAACATGTTCTAATCTATGCTCAATATTTTGAAAATCTATCATAGACTGTCTAATAACAGAATCTTTAACTTCTAAAACACGTGCAGCTACAGCAGCTGCCATAGAGTTAAAAAGGTTATGTTTTCCTTGTAAAGCTAAATCTTGTATATTCATAGTAGTATTATTTATATTAATTATTATTTGATTATTATTTATATAACCACCCACTTTAACTTGTTTACTTAAAGAAATTGGTATTTTTTTTGCAGACGTCTCTATTTCATTTGCATTTATATTATCAGAATTATAAATAAGAACATCTGAAGAAATTTGATTTTTTGAAATTCTATATTTGGTTTTTTTATAAAGAGTAAAATCACAAGCGTACCTATCTAAATGATCAGGAGTTATATTTAAAATGATAGCAATATTTGGTCTAAAATGCTCAACTCTTTCTAATTGAAAACTACTCAATTCAAGAACAACATATTTGTAATCTCTATCAACTAAAGACATACAAAAACTGATTCCTATATTACCTGCTACCAAGACATCATATCCAGAATTCTTTAAAATATGTCCAATTAATAAAGTTGTAGTAGTTTTTCCATTTGTTCCAGTAATCGAAATTATTTTAGCTTTAGAATATCTAAAACCAAATTCAACTTCAGAAATTATTGGAATATTTAAACTATTTAGTTTATCAATAATTTTAGATGAGTTAGATATACCTGGGCTAACTATTATTTCTTTAGAGTTAATTATTTTATTTATGGAATGTTTTCCCTCCTCCCAATCTATATTGTTTTTTATTAATAGATTTTTACTGTCCTTACTTAATATTTTTTTTTCAGACAAAAAAACATTAAATCCTTTTTTCTTTGCTAAAATAGCTGCACCTAAACCACTTATCCCACCACCAAGAATTGTGATTCTTTGCATCATTACCTTATTTTTAAGGTTACAATAGTTATAACAGCCAACATAATACCAACAATCCAAAACCTGGTAACTATTTTACTTTCGTGCATACCTAACTTCTGATAATGATGATGTAGAGGTGCCATTTTGAATATTCTTATTCCTTCTCCAAATTTTTTCTTGGTATATTTAAAGTAGCTAACTTGTATAATTACAGATAAATTCTCTATTAAAAATATACCACATAAAACTGGTATCAAAAGTTCTTTTCTAATCAAAATTGAAACAACTGCTATAATTCCACCAAGAGCTAAAGATCCAGTATCTCCCATAAACACTTGAGCTGGATATGAATTATACCACATAAAACCTATGCAAGCACCAACAAAAGCTGACATATACACAACTAATTCTCCAGAATCAGGTATATACATTATATTTAAATAATCAGCAGCAATAATATTTCCTGAAACATAAGATAGAACAGCTAACGTTACTGCTATTATTGCGGAAGTTCCTGTGGCAAGACCATCAAGACCATCCGTCATATTAGCTCCATTTGAAACAGCTGTAATTATAAATACAACAATTAAAACAAAAACAATCCATGCGTAACTTTCACAGTCTTTACATATCCAACTAGTGAGTATCTTATAATCAAACTCGTTATTTTTAAGAAAAGGAGTAGTTGTTTTTGAGGACTTTTGAGCATTATCTACTATCTCAATTTGTTCATTTTGAATAAATTTTGATTCATCAACAATGACGATATCGTTATGAAAAACCATAACTAAGCCGACAAAAAGTCCTATAAAAACTTGACCTAAAACTTTGAATTTTCCAGCTAATCCTTTCTTATCTTTCTTAAAAACTTTAATATAATCATCAATGAATCCAATGGATCCCAACCATAAAGTCGATATTATCATTATAATAATATAAATATTATCTAGCCTCGAAAACAAAAGTGTTGGAATTAATATAGCAGATAAAATTATCAATCCACCCATTGTTGGAGTTCCTTTCTTATTTTCCTCACCCTCTAAACCTAAACTTCGGACCTGCTCGCCAATCTGTTTTTTTTGTATTAGATTTATAATTTTTCCGCCAAAAAGCCATGAAACCACCAAAGATGTAATAATAGACATGGCAGATCTAAAGGAAATATATTTAAAAATACCTGCTCCTGGTAAATTATAATTAAGATCTAAATATTCAAATAAACTATATAACATATTAATTTTCTTTTAATAATATTTTTAATTCTTTAAAATCATCAAATTCTATTTTTTCAGTTTTTAGTTCTTGATATTTTTCATGACCTTTTCCTGCCAATAGAATAATATCATTGTTATTTGCCAAAGCACATGCTGTTTTAATTGCTTGTAATCTATCTTCAATAACAATTACTTTTTCTGATTGACTTTTAGAAACTCCAGTCATCATTTGGGAAATTATTTCTTTTGGATCTTCGCTTCTAGGATTATCATTTGTAAAAATCACATTTGTACTTAAAGTACAGGAAACTTTAGCCATTATCGGTCTTTTAGCTTTATCCCTATCACCACCGCATCCTATTATTGTAATTATTTTAAAATTTTTAACATTAATTTTATTAATAACTTTTAATATATTTTCTAAAGCATCAGGTGTGTGTGCATAATCAACTATTCCAGTAATTTTATTTCTTGAACGTACAATTTGAAATCTTCCCTCAGGCGAATCTAACATACTAATGTATCGTAAAACTTTTTCTTCAGAAAAACCTAACTGTTTTGCTACTGCAAATACTGCTAATACATTATAAACATTGTAATCACCTACTAATTTTATCCATAAATCTTGATTGTTGATTTTTATTAGTGTTCCTTCAAAATCGTACTCAATAATCTTGCTAGTATAATCTGCTATTGTTTTAAGGGAATAGTATAATTTATTTGCTTTTGTAGACTCACCCATTTTTTTAGCGTTCTTATCATCTTTATTTAAAAGTGCATATGCATCTTTATCTAAAAAATCAAAAAAAGATTTTTTTACATCTCTATATATGCTAAACTTTTTATGATAATCTAAATGGTCATGAGTAAGATTAGAAAAAATCGCTATGTCAAAATTCAGTCCTTTTACTCTATACTGATCTAATGCATGTGAACTTACCTCCATAAAACAGTATTTACACTTTTCATCAACCATTTTTTTAAGTAAACTATAAATAGTTAAAATATCAGAAGTTGTATGAGTAGAATCTATTTTTAAAGAACCAATTTTATTTTGAACTGTAGATAACATTCCACTTTTTTTACCCATTAATGTAAACAGTTGATACAACAAACTAACAATTGAAGTTTTACCATTAGTTCCTGTAACTCCAATAAGTTGTATATCTTTAGAAATATTTTTGTAAAAATTTTTTGCTATATAGGACAAACATAAAGCAGTATCCTTGACAATTATATACGTTTTATCTTTATGTAATTTGGCAGGTAATTCAGAAACAACTATTGCTATTGCTCCATTTAAAATAGCATTATCTATAAAAATATGACCATCAAAATTTTCTCCTTTTATTGCAATAAATAAATCATTATTATTTATTTTATTTGAATTAAAATTAATATTGTTGATATTAATATCTTCGTTTCCCTTAATTGAAATAAAATCTACATTATTTAATAATTTTCTTAAGAGCATTATGACAACTTTATTTTAATAATTGAACCCTCTTTAAAGGTTACACCTTTTTTAATAGATTGATCAACTACTGATCCATAACCATTAAATTTAACCTTAATGCCATGATTTTCTAATAAGTATATAATATCAGTTAAATTCATCCCAATCAAACTTGGCATGATATGATTTTGCAAGTCTGATTTTATTTTTCTGAGCTTAAGTTTGACTTCACTATTTGTTATTTCTGAAATCATATATTCACCCTCTGTTTTATCATGTTTTATATTTAAATGTTCTAAAACTAAAGAAGCCTTTGAAGTAGAACCATTTTGCACCTTAGGTAGATTTTTATTTTTTTTCACTAAACTCATGGGATTTTGTAATGATATTTCCATTGCAAAAACTTTATCAGATAATTCCTTAAAAATTGGAGCAGCAATTTGACCGCCATAAATTCTACTATTTTTTGGATTACTTACAACTACAATACATGAATACTTTGGCTTTGAAGCAGGAAAATACCCAACAAAAGATGCTCGATATTTTTTAGCTTCATCTTTTTTTCTGTTGGAGTAATTTAAGACTGTTGTACCTGTTTTTCCTGCAATTAAATATTTATTTGTTTTAATATTTTGAGCAGTACCTTTATTAACAACAGCGACTAATAATTCGTGAATTTTATCAATAGTTGACCTTGAGCATATAGCTGGATTTATTACTTCAGTTGAAAATTTTTCAATTACTTTATTGCCTTTATTTATAGTAGATACAAAAATTGGTTTTATCATTCTACCCTTATTAGCAATTGCATTATAAAATGCAAGAATATGAATAGGTGTTAATTGCATTTCATATCCAATAGACATCCAAGGTAGTGTAACTCCTGACCAACTTGTTTTATATGCTATTGGCATCTTTAAATTATTTGGGTATGGCAATTCTAATTCAAGAGATTTGCTTAACCCCATCTGATATATTCTATCAGTATACTGTTCTGGATTATCTTTATAATTATTATTGATAATTTTAGAAATTGCTACATTTGATGAAATTGAAAAAGCATCTTTTATAGTAATATTTTTATAATTATGATCAGAGTCAATCATAACTCTATCGTAAAATTTTGTTCGACCACCTTCAATATTTACTGTATCATAAATATTAAACTTATCATCTTCAAGACCTGCAATAATTGATGCAGTTTTGAAAGTAGATCCCGGAGATATATGCTGAGCTAAAGCAAAATTAAATGCTTCACTAACTCTATTATTAGTGTCTTTTTTCAAATTTGCAATAACTTTTATTTCTCCTGTACTTACTTCCATCATAACTACGCACCCCCAATCTGCATTATTTTCAATTAATGCATTTTGAAGTGATTTTTCTGCAACATCCTGCATATCTATATTAATTGTAGTTACAATATTATTTCCAGCACTTGGAAGTATATCGCCTTTTGATTCTTGAGGAACCCAAACACCTCTATCAATCATTCTTTTTAACTGTAAACCATTTTTGCCAGATAACTGCTGATTATAAGCTCTTTCAATTCCAACTGGATTGACATCTCTTAGCTTTCCAATTGTTCTTTTTGCAAGTAACCCATATGGATTTATTCTATTTGGCCTCTCAATGGCAATTAACCCTCCTTTATTTTGACCTAAATTAAAAATGGGCATTTTTTTTAGTTCATTTAGTTGAATATGAGTTACCTTCTTTTTAAAAAGAATAAATTTATTTGCTTTCTTATTTTTTGATTTAACTAAAAATTTTTTGTACTCAAAATATGACTTGTCGGCAAAAAGTTCTGAAAGTAAATAAGAAAGACTATCAATACTATTAAAAAACAAATCATTATTAATTACACTCATGTCTAATCTAACATCATACAGTGGCATCGAGATGGCTAACAAAGACCCGTCGTCTGAGACTATATTTCCTCTTGGAGCAACAACAGAAAAATATTTCGGTTGACTATTTGTGTTTATTTCAGTTTTTAAATGCTGAACAGTAAGAATTTTTAAAACAACTACAATAGATATTAATAAAGTAAAAAGATACAAAACAACAACTCTTAAATTGATATTTGATTTCCTTTTTTTCATCTTAATACTCAACAATTTTTGGAGGAGTTAAAGATGTTTTAATTGATAAATCATCAACTAAATTTTCTATCACAGACCGTCTATACATACTTGTTAGCTCTGACTTTGTTGTAATATAAACTAACCTTAAATCTGCGACTTCTTTTTCTAAATATATTGACTTTTTTAATAGGCTCTCTGCTCTAAAAGAGATACTGATATTAAATAAGATTAGTGACACAATAAATAAAATGTAAGGAGTATATTTTACATTATTTTTATCAGCTATAAACTCTCCTCTTAGAATTGCGCTTATTGTGTTTGTATTTTGAGATTTTTTTATCATCTATAATTTTTCAGCAATTCTTAATTTTGCACTTCTAGATCTTGGGTTATTTAAAATCTCATCTTCAGATGGATATATAATTTTATTATTTAGTTGTCTGAAATTATTCTCAACATTTCCAAAGAAATCTTTTACTAATTTTCCTTCAACATTACCTTTTTTAAAAAAATTTTTGACAATTCGATCCTCTAATGAGTGATAAGATATTATAACAATCCTTGCATTAGTTTTTAACAAATCATTACAGCTATTCAACAAATCTTCCAGACATGACAACTCATCATTTACTTCTATTCTAACTGCCTGAAAAATTCTTGCTAAAAATTTATTTTTTTTAGATATAGGAGTTAAATTTTTAAGACTTAAAATTAAATCATTAGTGTTGACAATTTCACTTGATTTTCTAAAGTTTACAATTTTATCAGCTATCATTTTAGAATTTGTAAACTCTCCATATCTTCTAAACATTTCTGATAATTTTTCTTTTGAATATTCATTTAAAATTGTAAACGCAGATTGAGATATTTCCATATTCATTCTCATATCTATTTTTTCATTAAAACGTATTGAAAAACCCCTCTTGGGACTATCAATTTGATGTGATGAAACTCCTAAATCAGCTAACAATCCATCTATCTTTTTTATTCCCTCTATTTTTAGAAATTTTTTAATGTGTCTAAAATTTGATTTGATAAATTTGAATCTTTTATCAGAAGGTATATTTTGATTCGCATCACTATCTTGATCAAAAGAATACAACATGCCATCAGATAAGTTATTTAAAATGGCTTGAGAATGACCTCCTCCACCAAAGGTTGCATCAACGTAGACTCCATTAGGCTGGATATTTAATCCATTTATACATTCTTTTAACATAACTGAATTATGATAATTCATCAAGAATCTTTTTTTATTTGATCTCCCATGACCTCTTCTGCTAAATCTGAAAAATTTTGTAATGTTTTTGAAACTGATTTTTCATATTTGTTTTTATTCCAAAGTTCAATCATGTTGACCGATGATGAAAGAACAATTTCCTTATCAATTTCAGCATAAACAAATAAATCTTTTGGTATTAATAATCGTCCAGACTTGTCAATATCTATAAGTTTAAGTCCAGACATGTAAGAACGAATAAAGTCATTATTTTTTTTTACAAACCTATTTAGCTGATTTACTTGAGAAACAACTAAATTCCATTCAGACATTGGATGTATTTCAAGACATTGATTGAACACTGATCTTTTTATGATAAAGCCATTATTGATAATTTTTTGTAGTTGTTTCTTTAATGCTGTAGGGAGCATAACACGTCCTTTGACATCTACTTTACACTCATATGTTCCAATAATATGAATCATAATTCATAATACTTTGTTTATAAATAATGTGCTAATATACAAATTATACCCACTTTTTACCACTATATACCACTTTGTTGATAACTTTTAACACTTTATTGTTAATATCATGATTTGTTTAAGTGAGTATTTTAGATAAGATTTGTCTTTTGTATATTTGCATAATCTTATAAAATAAATGATTAGGAAAGAAAAAAAATTCAAGTGGTTAGAAGAAGGGTCCAAAGGCGAGAATGTAATTTTATTACATGGGCTAATGGGAGGAGTGGAAAACTTTGGTGATATGGTTGATTATATTTCAAAAGAATGTAAAGTATATGGTCTTGATTTAAGATTATTTGAAGGAATTAAACTAAATGTTTCTGTAAAAAAATTAAGTGATTATCTCTATTCATTTATGAATCATTTAAAAATAAAAAAAGCTGTATTAATTGGTAATTCAATGGGCGGACATATTGGTTTAATTTTTGCTAAAGAACATCCAGAAATGGTTAAAGGATTAATTTTAACAGGAAGTTCAGGCCTTTTTGAAAACTCAATGGGGGATTCATTTCCTAGAAGAGGGGACTATAATTATATAAGAAAAAAAACAGAAGAAGTTTTTTATGATCCGAAAGTAGCAACAAAAGAATTAGTAGATAGGGTATTTAAACTCGCTAATAATAGAATTAATCTGTTAAAACTTCTTGGATATGCAAAATCTGCTATACGCCACAATATGGCAGAAGATATTCCTCAACTTAAAATGCCAGTATCTTTAATTTGGGGTGAAAATGATAAAGTTACCCCGCCTCATGTTGCTGAGGAGTTTCAAAAATTATTTCCTAATTCTGAACTTAATTGGATTCCTTTATGTGGTCATGCTGCAATGTGGGAGCACCCAAAAAAATTTAGTGAGATCGTACTAAAGTTTTTAAAAAATTATTTTTAAACTATTATCAATGAAAATTGATGATAAAGTTTTTGTTAAAAGTAGCACAAGTTATAAATCTTGTCCAGAAATGCATTTTCCAGAATATGCCTTTATTGGTAGATCTAACGTTGGTAAATCATCATTAATAAACTCATTAATCAATCAAAGAAATTTTGCTAAGACATCCTCTAAACCGGGAAAAACAAAGCTAATCAATCATTTTAAAATTAATAATTGCTGGTATCTAGCAGATTTACCTGGATTTGGATATGCAAAGGTTTCAAAGTCTATGCGAGAAGAGTTTTTAAAAATGATTTATGATTATTTAAAGAAGAGAGAAAATCTTTCATGTGTTTTTATGCTAATTGATAGTAGAATAAAGCCACAAAAGATTGACCAAGAAAATATGAAATGGCTCGCAGAAAATCAAATACCGTTTATAATGATTTTTACTAAGATTGATAAATTAAATAAAACCCAATTAGATCAAAATATTTGTTCTTACAAAAAAATTATGTTAAACGAATGGAGTGAATTACCTAAAATTATTCTTACATCATCAAAAAAAAATATAGGTTTGGAAGAACTGAAAAATTATATCAATTACTTAAACTCTATATCAAAAAATAATTAGTTATTCAAAATCTTTGTCTCTTTAGCAAACATACTACAATATTCTTTTAGTTTTGCCGCTAATTTATCCTCTCCTGTTGCTCGTTCTAAACTATTTGCCATACTTGTAAGAGTTTGATGATACATAATAAACATTTCATAAACAGGCATATCTTTTGTCCATAAATCAATTTTCAATGTTTCTTTTTTTTTGGCTTGCCATAATGATATCATCAATGATTTGATGTTGGATTCTTTAGCATCAGTTGTCTGCATCGAAATATTTTCAGGTAGATGATTTTCATCTAATTCAACTTCAATTTTTATAGTCTGTTTCATTTTCTGGGTTTATATTTAGAGTTATTTAAAATTTTAGAATAATCGCTTTCTAACATTAATTCGTTAATAGAAACTTTATTGTTTTTCATATAACTATTTACTATTTTATATCCAATAAAATAACCTAATCTAGATGGTGCTTCTTTTGGCATTCCCTTTACAAATGGAGAATAGTAAAAAAAACTTCTGTAATCTCTTTCTCTCTGTGAAAATAATAATTTATTTTCAATTATGAAGCTCCATATCTTACTCTCGTTATCTGACAACCATTCTAGTTGTTGTTTTGAAAATCTTAAATTATTTTGAAATTTATTTGCAGGAAGAACATCTTTGATAAAAAACATTACCTTCCCATAGTATATTAAGTTAGATAAAAAATCCCCTTGGTGATCTTTTAAAAAATAATTATTACACCAAACCTCGACTACATTAGAAACAATAAAAGCAGGATTTTTATAATTTCGTAAATATTTAGGCTCACCTAATAAACTATAAAACTTACTATTTTTACTTAAAAAGTTTTCTAAGCCTATTCCAATCACATTATCATAAAAAATAACCCCATATTTAAACCCACCAAAAAAAGTATAAACTTCGGGTAAAGAGTAATTTGGAAAATATTTATTAATATTTGTAAATGCTAAATCAATTTCATTCTTTATGTGAGACAAATCTTTAAAAAAAAATGACACACTATCATACGCCTCGCGCATATCAGGATGGTTTATAAAGCTATATAATTCATTCTTAAAATTTTCGTTCTTAATATCTTTTTGATTTAAAATATTGTTAGAGAAAAATTCACTAAAAATCGCATGATTAATTTCAAAATTATTAATGATATTTTGATAATTTTTATCATTAATAGAAAAAACTAATTTTTCATATCTATGGTAATTTAAATTAATTTTGTTTTTAACTTTAAAATTAAATATAGACTGAAGTACAAAAAACAATAATAAAACAATTGAAGTAAATAAAATTAACTTTTTCATTAACAACAAAAGTAAAAAGTTTTACTTTAAATTTGCAAATAATATGACAACTGAAAAAATTATTTCATATATCACAAACTGGATTTTAGAATACAGTGAAAAAAATAATATCAAAGGCTTTATTATTGGCATTTCTGGTGGTATTGACTCTGCTGTTACATCAATACTAACTGCAAAAACAAAAAAACCATTACTTTGTCTAAACATGCCTATTCATCAAGAAAAGAAACAATTTGAAAGAGCTAAAAAACACATTGAATTTTTACAAAAAAATTATAAAAATGTTAATTATATAGAAGTTAATCTAAGTAAATTATTTGATCAGTTTAACGAAACAATTTCTAAGGAAAAAAAATGCAATTTATCACTTGCAAATACGAGAGCGAGACTTAGAATGACTACATTATATTATTATGCTCAATTAAACAACTATATAGTTGTTGGAACCGGAAACAAAGTGGAAGATTTTGGCATTGGTTTTTACACAAAATATGGTGACGGAGGCGTAGATATTAGTCCTATAGCTGATCTTCTAAAATCTGAAGTTTATTTATTAGGAAGAGAACTCAATGTTATTAATGACATATTAGAAGCTTCTCCTACAGATGGTCTCTGGGATAACAATTTAACAGATGAAGATCAAATTGGTGCAACTTATGATGAATTAGAATGGGCTATGAAAAATAATAGTAAAGATAATTTATCAAAAAGACAAAAAGAGGTTCAATCTATTTATTATAGACTCAATAAAATGAATAGACATAAAATGATACCTATTCCAGTCTGCATAATTCCAAAAAAGTAAAATCAATTTATTCTATTTTTCACTATATTTATTATTAAAAATGTAATGAATATAAATATCGATATTCTGCCTATATAATCACCATAAAGATTATAAAAAGTTCTAACTTTTTCATAATTTACATAACTAGTAAATACAGTTTTTTCATCCCAATTAGTTTGATAAATAACTTTACCTCGATGATCTATTAAACCTGATATACCTGTATTTGCTGATCTTACAACATATTTTCTATGCTCTATTGCTCTCAAACGAGAATATTGAAAATGTTGCTTATAACCAGCTGTATTTTTCCACCATCCATCATTTGTTATTACACACAAAAAATCTGGATTTTTTTGTGAAATAATTTCACCATATATACTTTCATAACAAATTAGCGGAAGAATTTTTTCGTTTGTGGTTTGAAAATAATTGATATCATTATCGCTACCTAATGACCCACTAATACCTCCAAGATCAACTGATAAATTTTCAAAATTATTTAGAATTTTAGGGAACGGTATTTTTTCAACTCCCGGAACCAATTTAGTTTTATGATAAACAGAGGTTTTTTTATTTGAGGAAAGAAAAATAGCAGAATTATAAGCATCATAATAATTTTTAGAATTTGAAAATTTTCTAGCTGTAACTGACTGCTTATTATTATAGTATTTATAAGTAGTAGCTCCAATTAAAATATTTAATTCAGGAAAGTCTTCTTGTAATTCTTTGAGTAGATTTATACTTTTATTTTCATATATTTTATTTTCCCATAAAGACTCTTGTATAGCGGTTTCAGGTCCAACTAAAAATTTAGTTTTTTTAGTAAGATTTTTTCTTGCAAGTTCTATAAAGCTTGTTATTTGAGTTACAGGATTGGTGCTAAATTTTTCATTATATGGATCAATATTTGGCTGAACAACAACTATCTCAACTTTATTATATTCGCCACTTCCTTTTGTAAATAAATTTGCTGTACAAATTAAAAATATACTTAAAAACAATAAAAAAAGATACTTTAGTTTTTTAAAAAATAATAACTTAAATAATAATATATTAATTATTAAAATAAAAACTGTTCCACCTAGAACTCCAGTAAACTCATACCACTGAACAAAATAAGTTGTATTAGCAAAAACATTTCCAAGGGTTAACCACGGCCAAGATAAATCCCAGTTTAGATGTAAATATTCCATCGAAATCCAACAGGACACAAAAATTAAAGATCTAAAATTATTTTCTCTAAAACATTGCATTGATAATGATATATAAAACGCCAGTGTCATTAACAATGAATTAATTACAAATGCACATACTGCTCCAAATAGCGTTGCATTATAAATCCAATAGGTTGTTAGAAAATTAAAAATTAAAAATGATAAAAAAAGATGAGAAAATAATTTTACTCTACTAAAATTATTTTTACTTGTCTCTTTTGATAAAAGATAAAAAAGAGGAACAAATGCAACAAAAATTATATATGAAAAACTACCAATATTTGGCCAAGATATCGACAATAAAAGGCCACTTAATATTGATAATAAAAAAGATTTCATTTCAGTTACAAATATTATCATATTTTTGTTGAAATGAACGTAATTTCTAAAAATATACCTAATTTATTAACTTGTTTAAACTTAACTTTAGGTTTGATATCAATTAGTTTTGCTTATAAAGGAAATTTACAGTTGGGGGCAATTTTAATTTTTTCAGGACTATTTATTGATTTTTTTGATGGATTTTTTGCAAGACTGCTAAATTCTTATAGTGAGTTTGGCAAACAACTAGACTCGCTAGCAGATTTAGTTACATTTGGAATCGCACCATCTACTATAATATATCAACTAATTCATTATAAAATTTTTGATACGTATTTTTTTGAAAGTCTAAATTCTGATTTTAGTATAGCTTTCGCCGCATTCATATTTCCGGTATTTGGAGCTATTAGACTAGCTAAATTTAATTTAGACACAAAGCAACAAGAAAATTTTATTGGACTACCTATTCCAGCAGCTGGGATATTTTTAGCATCATTATCTTTTTTTGATGAAAAAATATTAACTATAAATATGCTATTATTATGCTTATTTATATTATCTGTTTTATTAGTTTCGAAAATAAATCTATTTTCACTTAAAATAAAAAATTATGAGATAAATAAATCTAGAATTAATTTTTTTAGAATAATACTAATTGTTTCTTCTTTAATTTTATTCTACTTTTTTAATTTTGTAAGTATACCCATAATAATATTAATATATATAACTTTGTCGTTAACACATAATTTATTAAAATGAAATTCTTAGCCGAAATAAATATTATGCCTTTAGAAACTCTACTTGATCCACAAGGTAAAGCTGTTTCATCAAGTATGAAAAACATCAATTTGAAAGAAGTGTCTAATGTAAGAATTGGAAAACATATTACATTAGAAGTAGAATCTGAAAATGAGGAAACTGCTTCTGTAAAAGTTAAGGAGGCTTGTGAAAAAATACTTTGCAACCAAATTATGGAATACTTTGATTATAGTATTAAAAAACTATAGTTATTCTCGTAATTCAAAATTTCTTCCTAAGTAAACTTTTCTAACTTGTTTATCGTTAGCAAGCTCTCTAGCTGTTCCAGATTTAAGTATTTTTCCTTCAAATAAAAGGTATGCTCTATCTGTAATAGTAAGTGTTTCGTGGACATTATGATCAGTTATCAAAATTCCTATTTTTTTCTTTTTCAATTTTCTTATAATATTTTGCACATCTTCGACAGCAATCGGATCTACTCCAGCAAAAGGCTCATCAAGTAAAATAAATTTTGGATCTAAAGATAATGCTCGTGCAATTTCAGCTCTTCTCCTCTCACCGCCTGATAAAACGTCTCCATTACTATCTTTTACTTTTTCCAGTCCAAATTCTTCAATCAATTGATTGCATTTATATATCTGTTCTTTTTTTGTAAGATTAGTCATTTCTAAAACAGATAAAATATTATTTTTTACTGACATTTTTCGAAAAATTGATGCTTCTTGAGCTAGATATCCTATTCCTAACCTTGCCCTTTTATACATAGGAATATTTGTTATATTTTTTTTATTTAAAAACACATGACCTCTATTAGCTTTTATTAATCCAACAATCATATAAAAAGAAGTTGTTTTTCCTGCACCATTTGGCCCTAGTAAACCAACTACTTCTCCCTGGTTAACTTCTAGGCTAACATTCTTAACTACAGCCTTGTTTCCATAATATTTTGATAAATTTTCTGCTTTTAACATTTATTTTTTAATTACAAATGAACATATTTTAATACTAATTTCATATAGTACTAGTAGTGGAAGAGATACCAATATTTGAGACATAATATCAGGTGGTGTAATAATTGCTGATAAAATAAGTGCCCCAACCATTGAGTGTTTTCTAAACCTTCGCATTAGATCAGGAGTTAAGAAACCTAATTTAGTAAAAAAATACACTAACATTGGCAACTCAAATATTAAACCATTTGCTAAACACAATGTAGAAATTGTTGTGACAAAAGATGATAAACTTATCTGATTAACAACTAAATCACTCACCTGGTAAGATCCTAAAAAATTTATAGTCAGTGGAGAAATAATATAGTATCCAAAACAAATACCAGTTACAAATAAAAAAGAGCCAAAAAATACTATTCCACGCGCAGTTTTTGATTCTTCGTCATAAAGTGCTGGACTAATAAATCTCCAAATTTCAAATAAAATATATGGAAAAGCTAGTATAAAACCTGTAATCAATGATACAATGACATGAGAATAAAATTGACCACTCATACTTATATTTATCAACGAAAATGGTGATTTAACAAAACAAAAAAAATCATTAAAACCAAAAGATTTTGAAAAATTACATAATATTTTATATGTTATAAAATTTGGCTCTTTTGGAGCTAATATAATATTGTCAAAAACAATATTTTTAAAAATAAATGCCAAAATTGCAAATAACAGAATTGAAATGATTGATCTAATCATATGCCATCTAAATACTTCTAAATGATCTAAAAACGACATTTCCTTTTCTTTTCTCATTACACTAACTCTTGTTTAAGTATTTCATTAATATGAACAATACCCATATACTCATTATTTGAAGTAACTATAATTTGATTGATTTTATTTTTTTGCATATATAATAAAGCCTCATATGCTAGAACATTTTTATCTAATGTTTTTGGATTTGCAGACATGATATCTTTTGCTATAATTTTAGTGATGTTACTTGTTTTTTGAAGCATCCTTCTTAAATCACCATCAGTAATTATACCTATCAGATTTTTATTCTTCACTACTGCGGTAGCACCTAGACATTTATTTGATATTTCGAAAATTACTTTTTGAAGATTATCATTGTAATTAACAGATACAAAACTAGATTTACTTATCAGATCTTCTAAACTAATTGATATTCTTTTTCCTAAAGTTCCGCCTGGATGGTTCTTAGCAAAATCTCTTTTAGTAAAACCGTTGCAATACAGCAATGAAACTGCTATTGCATCTCCCATTACTAATTGATTTGTTGTTGATGAAGTTGGTGCTAAATTATTTAAACATGCTTCTTTTTCAACACCTACATCTAAAACATAATCTGCATATTTAGCTAAAAATGAAGATCGATTACCAGTTATAGCTATTAACTTATTTTGTAAACCTCTAATTTGAGAAACTAATAATTTAATTTCATCTGTGTTACCACTATTTGAAATACAGATAATAATATCCTCATTTTTTATTACTCCTAAATCTCCATGAACCGCTTCAGCTGCATGAACAAAGATAGCGGGGCTTCCTGTAGAATTTAAAGTTGCTACAATTTTATTTGAAATATTAGCACTTTTACCAATAGCGGTAATAATAATCCGCCCCTTATTTTGATATAATACATTAATAATATCAACAAAGTTATCATCAATCTTATTAATTAACTTCTTAGCTTCATCAACTTCTATTGAAATACAATTTAGGGCAATTTTTTTTATATCTTTTTTAGATTTCATTAATAAAAATATTATATTCGTTACGCAAAAATATCAATTTAATTTAAGAATGAATGTTTCTAAAGAAACTCTACTTAAGAATTTAAAAAACATTTTCGGCTTCGATAAATTTAGAAGAAAACAAGAAGAGATAATTTTAAACTTATTGAATGGGAAAGACAGTATGGTAATAATGCCTACTGGAGGGGGAAAATCAATGTGTTACCAACTACCTGCAGTTTTATCCAGTGGTTGTGCAATTGTTGTCTCTCCATTAATTGCTTTAATGAAAAATCAGGTTGACGTTCTTAGAGGATTTTATAAAAACGATAGCATTGCTCATGTTTTAAACTCATCATTATCAAAAAGTCAAAGTAATAAAGTTAAATCTGATATTGCATCAGGAAAAACAAAGCTAGTCTATGTTGCTCCTGAATCATTAATTAAAAAAGAAAATATTCTGTTTTTCAATAAAATTAATATTTCTTTCTACGCTGTTGATGAAGCTCATTGTATTTCAGAATGGGGACATGATTTTAGACCCGAATATAGAAAGCTTAGAGAGATAATAAATAACATTGGGTCAGCTCCCGTAATTGCTCTGACAGCAACAGCAACAAAAAAAGTTAGACAAGATATAATGAAGAATCTAAAAATTAATGAAGGTAAATTATTTATTGATTCATTTAACAGATCTAATTTATTTTATGAAATAAAACCTAAACTTGATGTAATTAAACAAATTATTCAATATATAAGTGAAAAAGGAGAATCATCAGGAATAATTTATTGTTTAAGTAGAAAAAAAGTTGAAGAAGTTGCAGAAACATTACAAATTAATGGTATTAAGGCACTTCCTTATCATGCTGGACTGGAAGCTAAAACAAGAGCTGAAAACCAAGAAGCTTTTTTAATGGACGATTGCAACGTAATAGTAGCTACCATTGCTTTTGGAATGGGAATTGACAAACCTGATATTAGATATGTCATTCATCACGATATTCCAAAAAGTTTAGAAGGATATTATCAAGAAACTGGAAGAGCTGGAAGAGACGGAGGCAAAGGAGATTTAATTACATTTTATGACTACAAAGATATTGAAAAACTTGAAAAATTTCTTCAAGGAAAACCTGTAGCAGAACAAGAAATTGGTAGATTGTTAATTATGGAAACTATTGCTTTTTCCGAAACTGCAATGTGCAGAAGAAAATATCTTTTACATTATTTTGGAGAGGAATTTAATAGTGATAACTGTAATAAAATGTGTGATAATTGTAAAAATCCTAAAGAAAAAATTGAGGGTAAAAAATATATTGAATTACTAATCAAAACTATTATTGACTGTAAAGAACGATTTAAACCTAAAGAAATGGCTAAAATTATGGTTGGTGAAAGCAACTCATTAATCAAACAACATATGTCACAAATTGAATTTTGTTTTGGAAAAGGAAAAGAAAAGAACATTAATTTTTGGCATTCAATTATAAGACAAACTTATGTCCAAAAATTAATTACTAAAGAGATTGAAAGCTATGGAATATTAAAAGTTACTGAAAAGGGTAAACTTTTTCTTAAACATCAATATAGTATCATGATCACTGAAGATCACAACTACGAAAATACTTCTTCATCTAACAATATTCAAAGAGGTCAGGCAGCCGATATGGTTTTATTTAAAATATTAAAGAACTTGAGAAAAAATATGGCTAAAAGAATTGGATTACCTCCAGCTATTTTATTTATGGAACCATCTTTGATTGATATGGCAAACCAATACCCAACAACTCTTGAAGAATTAGCACAAACACAAGGTGTAGGACATGGAAAAGCAAATAAATATGGAAAAGAGTTTGTTGAAACAATCAAGCGTTACGTAGATGAAAATAATATTATTAGACCTCAAGATATTGTTGTACGAAGTGTCGCAAATAAATCAAATAATAAAATATACATTATTCAGTCACTTGATAGAGGTCTAAATATTGATGATATCGCTAAAGGAAAAGGGTTAACAAGCGATGAGCTTTTACTAGAGATGGAAGAGATTGTTGAAAAAGGGACTAAATTAAATTTAAGTCATATCATTAAGGAAATGATGGATAATGATGAACTAGAAGAAATTCACGCATTTTTTAAATCTACTGAAAATTTTTCTTTTGATGAAGCAAGGTTAGAATTTACAGAAGATGAATTTTCTGATGATGAAATTAGACTATTGAGAATTGATTTTATTTCACAAATTGCAAATTAATGAATACTCTAATTATCTCAAGTTCTTTATCTAAAAATTCAAAATCATTTGTATTGTGTAAAGCGGTTCAAAAAAAACTATTAGCACATAAAGTTAATGTTACTCTTATTGATGCAAGAAACATATCAATTAATAAATATCACCACAAAGATACTGATGATAAAAAATGGTTATCTAAGAAAATTAAAAAAAATGACAATATAATTATTGGAATGGGTGTGCATAATTTTAGCATTAATGACAATTTAAAAATAATTCTTGATAATTGTTTTTCAGAAGCCAATGGAAAGTTTTTTGGAATTATTTGTGCAGCAGGTGGCGAAAAAAGTTATTTATCAACCATACATTTAACGCAAATTTGTATGAACCAATGGAAAATGATACAATTACCTCAAATCATATATGCTACACATAAAGACTTCAATGATGATAAAATCGTTTCAAATCAATTAATAGAAATAATTAAAAAATTTACAGATGAATTTCTTTGCATTGGAACAAAGCTACTTAACTAACTTTTGATAGCAATATAAGCCATTAAACCAATAGATATCTCAAGTGCATTTTCATCAATATTAAAGGTTGACGTATGTAACTGACTATTTATACCTTTAGAAATATTTGATGTTCCCAATCTATAAAAACAAGCAGGAACTTTTTGTGAAAAATACGCAAAATCTTCTGCTGTTAATCTTTCAGGCAAAATCACTACATTATCATTTCCTAAATATTTTTTAGCATTTTTTATAGTTTCTTTAGTTAAAATATTATCATTAATTAAACACGGATAGCCTTTCTTAATATTTAAGTCAACAGTTACTGAACATTCTGAAGAAATTATATTTATAATCTTCTTTATGTTTTGATGAGATTTTTTTCTGAACAACTCATCTAAAGATCTAAATGTACCTTTTAAATATACAGATTCCGGAATTACGTTTGTTGAACCATTTGCTTCAACAAAACCAATAGCAAAAACTGATTTAATTGACTTTTTATTTTTAAAAAAATTGTCGAGTGCAATAATAATTTTAGAAGCTGCTAAAATTGGATTATTATATTTTTCTTTTAAAGCAGCGTGTCCTCCTTTTCCATTTACCTTAATATATATCTCGTCTGTTGAAGCCATATATTTTCCAGTTTTAAAACCAACTTTTCCAACTTCTAAATCAGGAAAAACATGTTGAGCAAAAATTTTTTTAACCACTGGATTTTTCAACACTCCTTCTTTAATCATTTGACGAGCACCTCCTGGAAGCATTTCTTCAGCTGGTTGAAAAATAAACTTAATCGTTCCCTTCCAAATACTTTTCATATTGTTAAGAATTCTTAATGTTCCCAAAAGAGAAGCAGTATGAACATCATGACCACATGCATGCATTACTCCAGAATTTATTGAACAATATTCAACATTATTTTCTTCCATTATTGGTAAAGCATCAAAATCTGCTCTTAATGCAACGGTTTTTGAGACTGGATCATCACTTTTTAATATTGCTACTATACCATTTCCAGCTATATTGTCTTCAAATTCAATATTCCAATCATCTAAAATTTTCTTTATATATATAGATGTATTATACTCTTTAAAAGACAACTCAGGGTTTTTATGAAGATATCTTCTAATTTCAACAATTTCTTCAAAATATTTTTTAGATAAGTACTTTATTTTCTCAATCATTATACAAATATAAATAACTTCTATATTTGTATAAGTTTACAAGTTTAAATATGAAAGTAGAAAAATTTACATTTAATCCATTTGCCGAAAATACATACGTTATTTATGATGAAGGAACCAAAGATTGTATAATTATCGATCCAGGGTGTTATGAGCCAAATGAAGAAAAAATTCTATTAAATTTTATTTTATCAAATAAACTTATTCCCTCAAAACTAATTAACACTCATTGTCATATAGATCATGTTTTTGGTAATAATTTTGTAATGAAAAATTGGAATATTGAATTATTTATTCATAAAAAAGAAGAGGAATTATTGAGTGAATCACAAAATATTGCAAAATCTTATGGATTCGAAAATTATAAACTTTCTCCCAAAGCTGATAAATTTATAGATGAGAATGATAATATATCAATAGGTGGTGAAAAATTAAAGATATTTTTCACTCCAGGACATTCACCAGGACATATTTGCTTATATAATAAAAAACATAATATTTTAATTTCAGGTGACGTAATTTTTATGAATAGTATTGGAAGAACTGACTTGCCAGGTGGAAATTACAAAACACTTATTGACAGTATAAAAACAAAAATCATTAACTTACCGGAAGAAACAAATATTTTTTGCGGGCATGGTCCTTCAACAACTTTAATTAAAGAAAAAATAAATAATCCTTTTTTAAATTAATAATTTAAAAAACATCTATTACTTCCATTATCGTTCTAAAAGCAACTGCTTTATCACCAAACTTTTTAGAATGTTTTTGTTGCAATAAAGGTGCATAATTAACTTGATAATTATGTAAATCTTTCATACTATTACAAGAATATGATACTGCAAATGTATAACCGCTATCATTTTTTGTAATTACACGGTTAATTTGAGCTTTTTTAAAAATTTTAGTGGATAAAATTTCAGGAATATGATCATTTCTCATCCAGCTTAGCCAATCTTGTATAATTGATTCATCTATACCGACAGTAACATTATATATTATCATTTATAACTATTCATTTTATCACCTCTAATTGATCTAAATCTAATTCGTGCTTCGGCTGTATAAATACTATTTGAATATTCTAAAATTAATTTTTCATAGAGATTTTTTGCATTCTCTAAATCATTAATTTTTTCAAATAATTTAGCTTTTTTAAATATTGCATCATCTGCCAAAATATCAAAACTATAATCTTGAATTACCTTTTCATACATTTCTAATGCAAGATTAAAACTATCACTTCTATAATATATATCCGCTTTTCTCATATAAATTTCATCTTCAAGTGAATGACCGGGAAAATTATTTAGGATTGAATCAAACTTTAAAAATGCATGGGTAAAATTATTTTGAAAAATGAATAAGTCGGCTTTTGCAAATGTTTTCATTGGGTATTCTGCAGTATCCAAGTTATAATTATCTGTTATTAATAATGATAATTTCATTGCATCATTAGCAATTAATTTTGATGTTGAAGCTTTAAGAACTTGTAACTGTGCTTGTGCCCAAGAAAAATCACCTTGAAAATATGCAATTTTTGCTCTCCTTAATTTTGCTTCATGGCCAATGGGACTTTCTCTAAAATCCTTTTCAACCTGAGAATAAAATAATAATGATTCCCAAATATTTCCTAGCAATAATTGTATATCTGCATACTCTAATTTACATTCTGCTAAATCAATTGAAGAAATTTGATTAATCTTTATTGCATCTTCAAGTAATATGCTCGCTTCATTCAACTGATTTAAGTGAAAAGCCTTAAAATTTGCATAATTTGATAGTAACAAAACAGTTTTATTGTTTTTACCTAATTCGTTAATAAATTGAAGATATAAATCATCTATTTTATATAAATCTTTTTTCGAAGAAATTAACTTGGTCATCGAATACAGCTTATTTATACAAGAGGAAATATACATTTGATTTTTTTTATTTAAACTCAAAATATAGTTAAATGCATCAATTGCAATATCATATTCTTGATAATCTAAAAGAGATTCTCCAATATCATATACAATTTTTCCGTCATTTTTACCTCTTTTATCAAGTGCCTTTGCCTGAACTAAAGCCATTTTAAAATCAGCAGACTGCATATATAACCATATTAATATCTCTGTTAATTGCAGATTATTTATATTTTGATTAATTGATAGAAGTAATTGATTTTTAGTGACTTTATAGTTTTCAAAGTTTTCTATTCCATCATTATCTAAAAATTTTTGAATTTTTGATATAACTTGCTTTTTAGTTTTTGGATATTTAATAATACTATTTATATACTCTTTTATCATCATATTATTATCATCTAAATAAGAATACAATTCTGCCTTACATATATTAAAATTATCTTTATCATTAATTTTTTCAGATTTTTCATAAATACTTAACGCTTTCTTATACATTTCATGGTTAATATATTTGTTGGACAAATATCTAGATTGATTATAAGTTCCATTAATATTTTTAATAATCTCTAAATGTTTTTTTGTTGCTTCTCTTTGGTTACCAACTTTTTCTAAAACAATTACTAAATCTACTTGATAACCTAAATTTTGCATTTGTTTTCTAAGCATAATATTTACCAATTTTTTTGCATCATTATATTTTTTTAAATATAACAAAGACGTATAGTATGGGCTGTAATAAGAAGATAGAGAAGATTTTGGAGAGTCTTTATAAATTGAAATCGCTTTTTCATACTCACCATTAATATAATGTTGATAAGCTATCTTGTATTCTTTATTTTGAGAAAAAGATAATATTGGTAATAATAAAAATAATATCGTAATAAATTTAAGCATTATAAAGATTCAAATCCGGTATACTTATGTAAAACTTTGGGTAATTTTATTGTGTTTTTTATTTGATTATTTTCTAAAATAGCTGCATAAACTCTTGGAAGTGCTAATGCACTTCCATTAAGAGTATGACATAAAGAAATATTTCCAGATTTATCTCTAAATCTTAATTTTAATCTATTGGCTTGATAACTTTCAAAGTTTGAAACAGAACTTACTTCTAGCCATCTTTTTTGAGCAGCAGAATATACTTCAAAATCAAAAGTTAAAGAAGAACTAAAGCCTAAATCACCTCCACATAATTTTAAAATTCTATATGGCAACTCTAAGTCATCTAAAATTTTTGCAACATGATTTACCATATCTTGTAAAATATTATAAGAATTCTCTGGTCTATCAATTTGTACTATTTCAACTTTATCAAATTGATGCAGTCTATTTAAACCTCTTACTTCTTTTCCATAAGAACCGGCTTCTCTTCTAAAACAAGGAGTGTAAGAAGTACATTTAACAGGTAATTCATTTAAAATTTTATTTCTAAATAAATTTGTGATTGGAACTTCAGCTGTTGGAATTAAAAATAAATCATCATTTGATATTTTATATAAATCTTCTTCAAATTTTGGCAATTGACCGGTTCCAAAACCTGAATCTCTATTTACTATATGTGGTGGTAAAAATTCTTGATAACCTGCTTCGATATTTTTATCTAAAAAGTAAGATATAAGTGCTCTTTGAAGCTTAGCTCCTCTATTAGTATAAACAGGGAATCCAGATCCTGTTATTAAATTTCCTAACTCAAAATCTATCAATTTATAATCTTTAATTAATTCCCAATGAGGTTTTGCAGCTTTATCTAATGATGGTATTTTTCCTGATTCTTTTATAATTTCATTGTCGTTCTCTGAAGATCCGACAGGAACTGAAATATGAGGTACATTTGGAATTTCTAAAAGTATATTAATTATTTTTTTTTCTAATTCTTCTTTTTCGGTATTTAATTTTTTAATCTTAACTTTTAAGTCTGAAACAGATAATTTTAAATCATTTGCAATATTTTCCTTTCCAGATTTATAATATTCTCCTATTTCTTTTGCTATTTTTTTGGATTCTGATAATAATTGATCTGTTTGCTGTTGATTTATTTTTCTTTCATCATCAAAATTAAACAAATCACTTATTAATTCTTCTGCAGAAAAATTTTTTACTTTAAGCAATTTAATCACATGATCCTTATTATTTCTAAGATATTTTAAATCTAACATATTTTAATTTTTACTAAACAAATTTAAACAAAAAAACTCTTGAAAATCAAGAGTTTTAATAGCACTTAATATAATAACAAAATTAATTTATAGTTTCAACTGAGACATACGACTTATTGTTCTTCTTTTTGGTAAACTTAACTTTTCCATCAGCTAATGCAAATAAGGTATGATCTTTTCCTATACCAACATTTTTTCCGGCATTATGCTTGGTTCCTCTTTGTCTTACAATAATATTACCTGCGATTATATTTTGTCCACCAAATATTTTCACACCTAGTCTTTTACTTTCTGACTCTCTACCGTTTTTACTACTACCTGCTCCTTTTTTATGTGCCATATCTTAATTAATTATTAAATTTATTTTTTTAT
>TARA_B100001093_G_scaffold197398_1_pt1 | contig 90442 bp, 97 predicted proteins | sample TARA_B100001093 | Tara Oceans TARA_B100001093 (sample SAMEA2623116) | marine metagenome | biome: marine biome (ENVO:00000447); feature: surface water layer (ENVO:00002042); material: "saline water (ENVO:00002010), including plankton (ENVO:xxxxxxxx)" | depth 5 m | reverse complement strand
AAAAATGAATTTTATTAACACACAAAAATAATTTTGCGATTAAGTGGTTAGGCTAGAATTTCGTCCTAAACAACAAAAAAAATTTTTACTGTAAAAAAAACAGGGTGCTTATTTGCAAATTTTCGAAAAAAACTTGCGACTTTTTTATTACTTCTTAGAACTAAGGGGATGTCCCTTCGGAAGAAGATCAGTGTCGAACTTACCAGAATTGAATTTGTTGGTTCTAACAGCTTTTAAAAATACATTGACGCGCGCCATAGCCCATTGATCAGAGCTTTTTACATTTGGTCGGACGCTCTGAGGGTTGGTGTTGTAAGCACCTACGCCCCGTCGAAAAACAGCTTTAAGCATTCTCAGGGTAACGCGCTTTCCTTTTTTGTCGCCATGTTTCTCATTATGCTCTTTAACTTTATTTTTTAGAGACTTCTCAACTCTTGCGCTGATCTTGGCGGCTTTGCTTTCTTTATCTCCACAATGATATGCTTCGTCCTCGTCGTAGTGAAAATAAGCCTTTGCATCGTAAGTAAACTTAATTACCATGTCCCTGCCGCCTTCGCGAACAGTTACTTCTAACTCGCCGTTATTGTGCAACTCAGCCATCATTTCAGAAGTCATTTCTAGATGATAGTCGTGTGAATCGTCTGCTTCTGATACATCCATGCCCTTGAAGGCTGGTTCGATTTCTTCTCTAGGCCAAAATGTTCTTCCGTCCCATTGTGTTAAATCCACATTATATACTTTGGAAGCTCCACTCAACAGTTCGGTGACACTCTTACCAGACCAGAATTTACATGACCAATACGAAGGCTTGGTCTTGTCCTTCCTTTCATCGCAATTATGCCTATCCCTAAATGCTTTTCTTCTTTTAGGATCGTCTCTCTTGATTTCCATATCTGGATCGCCAAAGCGCACGATCTTGATATTATTAGTATCTGGATCTTTTACATACACAGCAAATTTCTTTGGACCACTAGGGGTTCTAAATGGCTTGTTGAGCTTACGATTCTTGTCCATGTCTTCTTTTATTACACATCAAAACCCAAAAAAGCTTCGCTATATTTGGGCTAACACCAAAAAAACTTGCGATTTTTACACCTATCGTAAAATAAAAGTTTTTAAATTTGAGAAAGTATCTAAATAATTAATTATTTCAGACTCTCGTTCCTCAAAGTTGTCTATTAGGTATTGATTGTGAACTTCTAAATGAAAAAACTCAACCTTTTCAAAGAAACGGGATTTATTTTTTATTAATTTTTGAAAAATAGCAAATTCAGCACCTTCGATATCCATTTTCAAATATTTAATTTTTTTAAATGGTTCCATAGCAACCTCAAAATCCAAAAGGTAAGCACTTTCTCTTATTCGACTCTCCCCTTCTTCAGTTGCATATAAAGAAGTCCCTCCAGTATTAGTGGAGTCAATATTCATTTGAGCGACTTTAGTTTCGTCGCTAACTCCAAAGCTATTTGTAATTATTGTTACATTATTTGCGAAGGAGTTAAGATTTAACAAACGAAAATTAGTTGGGCAACACTCAAAAGCGTGAACTTCCGCTGAGAAGTGACCCGCTACATACATCGAAACTAATCCGATGTTAGCACCAAGATCGACAAATACATCTCCCTTTTTAAAATCTACCTCATCAAATTTATAAGTGTTGTTTTTAATAGAAACAGCACCACCGTAAGCTGTATGAGAACTCTCTAAATCAAATGCGATCAATCCTATATCTGGAAATTCTCTTTTTGCAATATTCATACTACTCTCCTTCCTTTTCTAATTTAGACTCTTCTTGAGCCTTCTTCAGTTTCTCAATAAAATCTTTTCTACGAGAAGCGACTAAGGATTTTCGATCTGATCCACGCTTTCCAAAAGCGCCATTGTTCTTTCCTTTGCTGGATGAAAGGGAGTTTACCATCTTTTGAATTCGAGACATATTTTCTGGACTAATTCCTTCTGGACTAGCCATTTCTTCTTTAACCATCTTGCGGTCCTCTTCTGGCAATAGGGAAATTGCTTTTGCTATTTTCCAATTAGTTAGCTTCATACTCAAATGATAATATCTATGCCAAAAAAAAACAAGAAAAAAGTTGACTTTTTCTTAATGATGCATTAAAATTAATATGCACTGTTATTTTAAATGTAAGAAGAATATTAGACATGGTTGATGTAAATCATATAACCAAAGGAATAAAAAATTACAAGTTCGTTCCTAAAAAATGGGGTTACGAAAAGTGGCTGGTAAATAAACCAGAGTATTGCGGCAAAATACTGCACATGGTAAAGGGCAGAAAGTTTTCTTACCACTGTCATAAGATAAAAGAAGAAACTTTTTTTGTTTCTAGGGGTAGTGTGCTTGTCTATTTTGGCAAATCTGATGATATAAAAGAAGCTTCTACTGTTGTTTTAGAAGAAGGTAGTGTTTTTCATATACCAGTAGGACTTTATCATCGAGTTCAAGCCATTGTAGATACTGATATTATTGAATTTTCTACCCAACATTTTGATGAAGATTCATATAGATCGGAGAAAGGGGATTGAAGGAAGTATTAAGTTTAATATTAGCTTTTTTAATAGGAGCGGCTTGCGGTTGGTTTAAACTAAGTCCACCTGTTCCACCTCACTGGATAGGAATTTTATTTATAGTGTTAATGTATATTGGATATATCTTGTTTAAAAGATGAAAGTTTGGGTTAATGGATGCTTTGATGTCCTACATAGAGGGCATTATGAGTTATTTAATTTTGCAAAAGATTTAGGAGATAAGTTAGCTGTAGGCATAGACTCAGATGAAAAAGTTTGTTTAGATAAAGGTGCTAATAGACCATTCAATAATATTGATGATAGAGTTTATGCTTTAGAGAGTTTAAAAGCTGTCAATGAAGTTTATGTATTTAACTCTAGAAAAGAATTAGAAAATTTGATAAAAAACTATCAACCAGATTATTTAGTAGTAGGTAGTGATTGGAAAGATAAAGATGTAGTTGGTGGTTATTTTGCAAAAGAAATCGTATATTTTAATAGAATAGAAGGTTATTCAACTACAAATATATTAAAACAATGAGAATTTTTGTAGATATAGATGGAACGATAATAGAAGAGATATGAAGATATTAGTTATAGGAGATAGTTGTGACGATATTTTTGTATATGGTAAATGCGATAGAATATGCCCCGAAGCCCCTGTGCCTGTATTTACCCCGAAAGAAACAAAAAAAAATGGGGGAATGGCTAGAAATGTTTATAATAACATCAAAAGTCTAGTTAATGAAAATGTAGAAGTATTTCTAGTTACTAATTCTAATCTTATGAGTAAAACTAGATATGTAGATTATAAGACTAATCAAATGCTTTTAAGAATAGATGATAATGACAAAGCTGATTCTATTGGAGTCGATTTGTTTAATTTAAAAGATTACGATGCAGTAGTTATTAGTGATTACGATAAAGGTTTTTTAACTCAAGAAGATATTCAATTTATTATAGAAGCATACCCTTTGACTTTTATAGATACTAAAAAACAAATAGGTGATTGGATTAGAGGGGCATCTTTTATAAAGATTAATGAAACTGAATATAAAAAAAATTCTACTTATCTAGACTCTTTACTTAATTCTCAGCTAATAGTTACTTTAGGAGAGAGAGGGGTTAAGCATGATGATATAACATATACCCCTGATGAAGTGGTGGACGCTTTAGACCTTTCTGGTGCGGGAGATACGTTTTTAGCGGGATTAGTCACAAACTATATTGATGATTTAGATATTATAAAAAGTATATTATTTGCTCAAGAATGTGCGGGAAAAGCTGTAACTAAAAAAGGTGTAGCAGTAATATGAAAACTATGTTATTAAAAAGATGAAAGAAGAAGAACTACAAATATTGGTGTCTGAAATTATTGATGTCGTTCAGCCTAATCAAATTCAGTTAGAAAGAATTAACAAAATACTTGGTCATCATAATCTTGAAGTTGTTTTGAATACAGAACTAGACCCATTTTTCGGACATCATGGAGTTTGGCCTATAAACGATTCAGAGTAAATTATTTAATTTTAATTCTTTTTACGATGCCTTACTTTTGGGAATTACTATTTTTGGGGGGCATAGTGTGCATCGTTTTATTTGGTAGTTCGTTATGGCAAAACAAATAAAAATAAAACTCATTTGGTTCTTGTGTTTTTCCTTGACCTTCTTGGTAAGCTGCTCTACATTCTCTGAAGCAGATACCGCTTTTAGAAAAAAATATAAAATCATTTCTTCTACTGACTACGCATTGATGGTTTTTGGGATTAAAAAAAGGGATTTGATTAAGTGGTATAAGAATAAAGAAAAGGGTCATCCTTGGGATTATGCAGAGTAATTTACTTGATAAAACAAAATCGTATTTAATAGGATACATGGAATACGGCGACGGCTCTCAATGGAGAGAAACAGTCGCTAAAGAACTAAGCCCACTTGGGGTCACTTGTTTTGATCCTTATAAAAAACCTTTTGAGAGTCAGATCAAAGAAGATCCTGAGACTCAAGCGTATTTAAAATCACAAAGAGAATCGAATCTAAAAGAAGTCCATGACCACATGAAGGAAGTGATCGCTTTTGATTTGGCTATGGTTGATAGATCAGACTTTATTATTTGTGTAATTAATCCAAAGATCCCAACTTACGGCACTACTCACGAAATAGTGGTTGCTAATCAGGCAAAAAAGCCTATATTTGTCGCCATTGAGGGTGGAATCAAGGAAGCTCCCTTGTGGCTCACTGGTTTATTGAACCCCTCTTATTTTTACAACTCAGTTGAAGAAATTATAGAAAAATTAAAAAAGATAAACTCTAACGAAATAAAAATAGACTCAGATAGGTGGAGATTTTTCCGCTCAGAATTTAGATAATAACATGGAATTGGTTGAAGAAAAAATTGTAGAAAAGAATCTAGAGAACAAAATGGCAGAGTATAGCTCTGTTCGTTCTGTAAGCGTCTCTAGATGCTCTGATGAGAACCAGTATGCAGAGAACCCTACGTGGATTTGCAGGGCTTATTTGAGCGAAGAGAAGCTTAAAGAAGATAAGAATGCTTTGTATGAGGCTTATACAGATTTGAGAGAAGATGGATACTTCCCATCTCTTCATACGAATGATTCTGGCACTTATTGGGAGTGGACTGCATGAGCGCAGGAAAAGGTGATAAGCCTAGAAAAGTAAAAGGCGATAAATATAGAAAAAATTACGATAGGATCTTTAACAAAAAAGACAATTGACAGTATCGTTAAAGTCCTTCCAGACCCAAAACAATGTCTCCGTCATGTAAGGAAGCTTGATTATATCCCAAATCTTCTCCAACAATTACTAATTCAGATGTTACTTGATGGAATCTCGCCTCCACAAATTCATAAAATGTATTAGTTCCCCCAAATGATGCCTGTTGCCAATCACATTCCTTTCCGATTTCGTTTTCGACTGTATCTTCATTTTTTACGAAAAGATAATATTGAGATGGAACCTCTACTTTTAATACTTCATATGCCTTGCCCAATGGTTTGAGTTCACCGTGTATAGTCCAGATAGTCGTATCTCCTTTTTCGATTTCTTCTTCATCATCCTCATCACCGCTTTCTCCTCCACCGCTTCCTTCTTCGCTTTGTTCTTGGGCTAGACGATTAAATTCTTTTATTTCTTCTTCACTGAATATTTTATCAGGGCTTAAACTATTATCTGGAATTTCACTGTCGCTGAGTGGTATTCCCCCCACTGTTACTTCGGGTTCATATTCGAAATCACCGATTTCTTTTTCTTCATCGAAAGCCAATACTTCTATATAATATTTTGCGGTTGGTATTTTACAATTAGTATTAAACGGATTAGAAGATGAAACAAATACATGAGATACTCTAGGTGGGACAGTTGCTATGCTAATTTGATAACCAACTATCCGTCCAATACGAGTGTTTGTTTGATTTAAAACAGCATAATTTCTATATATGTCGCCACCTTGTCTACCACTTTCTGTTGTTGAATCCAAAATAGCAACAGGTGTCAAGTAAACACCACGTTTTTTCGTATCACTAATTCTATGTAATTCCCTAGCGTCAACACTACCGAAAAGTAGACTTCCAAATTCTGCCCCTGATCTTTGCGCTGGAGTTCGGGCGCAGTCTTTTCCTATATATGCATTATTAACTGTTTGAGAAAATTGTTGTGTTATTTCTACATTATTATCGAAATATATTAATGCTACTTTTTTTCTTGAATGCTGAACTTTAGCGCCATCTGGAAAGTTCTTTACTCTTAATGCTTTGATTTTTTTAATAAATTTTCTATCACTGTTTGCCCAATTTTCTGGCTTTCCCGCTGTTATTGCAGCTTCAGTTTGAATATAAAAATATCTTTCTTGATCTTCTTCTAAAGTATATTCAAAACTTGGGATAAATTCATAGATACCCATGTCTTTCATTATAAACCATCCACCATTAAATCTATAACGTTTAGAACCGTCTTTATTTTTTTCTAATAAGACTCTAGTAAATGATTGTTGTCTATATTCATCAATGTTTTGTAAATAGACATGAGAAGAAAGGTATTGCTTTGGGCTTATTTCTTCTTCCTCATCTCCCGCTTCCCAAATCAAGATATCACCGTCTTCTGTATTGTCACCTTCTGTAACTTTAATTATTTCACTTTGATCAAAAAATTTATCAGGTCTAATATAAAATTTATCCTTATCTTCAAAAGTAAATTTTTCAGAAATATTTTTTGGATAATGCCACTTTGAGCCTTCAACCAATACTTCTTTTTCTTCCCCCTCCTCTTTCTCCTCTTCTTTGCCGTCTAATGATTGATAAGAGTTATTATAACATTGAAAGATTTTACCTTTTCCAAAAGAAACTTCTTTTTCTTCCTCCTCTTTTTCATCAAATGATGAAGAAACTGATGCAAGAAAAGGTGGCATTTTATGATCCAAATCTTTAGTTGGGCGCGATCTAAGAAACATGACAATAATAATTGAGTTAAAATGCGTTTATAAAATATTTGCGAGTATATTTGTATTTTGGTCTTATACATCCACCATCTGAGAATTCTCCGCTATAATCCATCGTTGTAGTATAACCCACTGAAAATGAAACATTACTAGGTGGTCTACAATGTATAAAATTTGATTGTTGAATATAACCTATTGGCATATTAAAATTAAGAGAACCCTTTAACCTCCAAGGTTGCACATCAGTTTCTCCACTTGCATATTTTAAAATTTCCTCACTGTCATAATCAACTTCGACTGCATTAGCAGTAATTTCATCTTTTTTTACAAAGTCAAAGGAGAATTTTGTAGCATTAAAAATTGAAAGCCCTCCCTGAGTGTCAACGTCTAAAGTGAGAGAAGCGACAAGAAACATTGGATCACCATCTTCGTTTTCTTTTATGGGTGTCGAACTACCCCTGCGAGCTATAGTTTGCCCAAGGGTTTCCGATAACAGATATCCTGTAATATGAACTTTACCAGAATCAAAGTAACAAGCAAAGGGTAAATCTTTATTCTCTTTAAGAAACAAAAAATCTGTATTTATATTATCTGATTCTTCAATTCCAACTGCTTCGCCCCTTCCTTCTTGAGCAACAGCTATTGGAATGTATATATTCAGTAAGTTATCACTTTTTTCTTTTTCTAATCTAACTTCTTCTTTACTTAAAATATTTACTTCTCTTATTTGACAAGAAGCTGGCACTGATTTTATATGTAAATACGCCTCTATTGATCCATCTTCATCTTTGTCTATTTCTTTTTTGGTTTCTACCTCTACTAAATTTTGAGGAGAAATAGATATAACCTTGCCCCCTCTGATCCCCATTTTACCATCTCTGATAAAAGGGATAAATGGTCCAGCACAATGAAAATTATCGCCCCTCCTTTGCCCAAAAATTTTTATCATAATTTATAGTTTGGTAATTGTTCTTGCTAAAGGTTTTATTAAAGCTAAGGCAATTTTTTCTCTACCTAAATCACTAGAAGGATAATCTTCAACTGCAATTAATTCAAATTCGTCATCAAGCACATCTTCTTCTTCTTTAGACCTTTGCCTTCGATGTATAGTTAAAATAAATTCGCTACTCGCTAATACTGAGAAATCGGACTCGGCCCCCGTAAAAGGGCTAATAAAAGGTTTTGTTGGTAAAGGAATCAATCTTGACACACTGTTGTCGTCTGAAAACTTCAATGAGTGAGTTGAAGCCCTAACAAAATTTTCGTTTTTATAACTTTCAAAACTAATCTTATGTCTTCCAACTACGACAACTTGTGGTTCAGTCGATATGATATCAGATCCAAGTTGTAAAACGCCACCTTCTGCATCAATTATTTCTATCCAAGTCCAATGATCTTCATCATCTGTATTCTTTTCGTTTTTCTCTTCCTCAGTATATATTGCAACACGAGTTGGATAATGTGTTTTACCACTTTTCGGTGTGGTTATACCTATATAAACGGGTTGTTCTTCAAATGGTCCTGTTGTTTTAGAAGAGGCAAACCCTTCTTCAGTAACATTGGACAATACAGCCCCTTCTTCTACAGAAAATTTAATATCATCTTCATCTTCTTCGTTGAGTGAAGCAATAAACGAAGAATTTAAAATTATAAAATTATTAGTATTATTATCTATAATCATATACTTAGTTTACACTTTTCTCTAGCTCTTCCATAATATTTTCATCGAACAAGTCAGAACCATTTGAGTCAGCGCCTTTTCTAAAGAACAATGCGTCTCCAGACCTATTGCTCGTCTCAATTTCATATTTTTGAGATTTTTCAAAAGTAGCTGGAAACCAATTCTTAATTGAGTCAACACTCTGTGATGAACCACAAAAATTCAAAAGCCTGTTTATTTCTTCTTCATCGCCAGAAATTAGTTTGTCATAATTCAAAGTAATGACCCTTTGATTGTTCACCTCTTCTGTAAAAACCATTAATTCATTATACCACCTGTGAACAGCACCCCTCTCCTTAACAGAGCGTAAGATAATATCTTTTTCTAACATGGGGGCAGAATCTCCCCACTCTTTAATTTCTCTTAAAATATCGCTATCAGAACCCCTGTTTGGAGAATGTTTATATGAGTAATAAAATCTACTAGCTAGAGCGTCTTGTGTGTTTCTGGTGATATTCAGAATTTTCAGACCTTCGCATTTACTCAACACATTGTTAAAATCTTGTGGTAAGATAGAATGACTTTTATACCATTTATCAGCAGATAGGTCGTGGAAATATCTAAAGAAATTATCTAATCCAAGTTTGTCCACAAAAATATATTCACAATTAGGTTTTTTTGTAATGTCTGCCACCAAACTTCCAAGCATTGTAGATCCAACTCTCATGCCAGATGAAACTAGATATTTCTGCTGTGTTACTAATTTAAGACCACCCGCTTCCAAGAGCGTATCTTCCCAAGTTTCATTGATTTCATCCCAACAATAAGAATCAACTATTTCTTTAGCTTTTTTAATCTGATGATCTAAATTTCTTGTTTGAAACTCTCTGTGAATGATGTCTGCTGATTCAATCGGGTCTAAATCACCTAATATTTTATCATCATAGTAAGCCTTATGGCTGGAAGGCAAAAAGATACATGAATCGTCATTGAAAATCTCCTCATGTGCTGTAGTTCTGTGAAGAGCCAAAGGAACTCCGCAGCTTGCGGCTTCTGTAGCCGTCAAGCCCCAACCTTCTCCATGCGATGTTGAAAGAAAAAGATCAAAGCAATTGTAGATATTTATTAATTCTTGCTTATCACAAGCCGTGTCTCCTATAATATTTGAATTAAAATAAGGATCGCCGTAAACTACAAATTGCTGTATCCCCATTTCTTCTGCAATTTTTTTAAGACGAAAAAAGCCATTTGGATCGCAGTGTAAATACAGTCTCCAAGAATCATCTTTGATAACAAGTTCTCTAAAGATTTGCATTGAGCGGAATAGATTCTTTCTTTCAGAATTAGAATTAACCACACCCATAAGTTTTAAACCTTGATGTAACTGAGGAAAATAATTAGTTCTGTCAAAGCCTTCTATTTTTACAAAATCTTGATCGTTACCGTGTGGGATTACTTTTACTTCTTTATCTGTAAACCTTCTTATATTTTCCGCTCCAAACTCTGTATAAGCTACTGGAATATCTACAATAGGAATAAATTCGCCGTCCTTTTCATCAAGATAAGAATCAACAGGCATGTAAGCTACAATTGTTAATTCTTTCTGTTGCTTCACTCTTTCAAGCACTCCTTTGAAGTAAGCCAATCTAAAAGCATCGTGAATACACCAAAGAACAATTGGCCCTTCAAGTGCCATTAAAAACTGCTCAAATCTTTCTTTATTTTGTTGATCGAGCCAACTAGAATTTATGTTTGCAGGATAAATATTAAAGTTATAGTCGTGAGGAAGACCTCTATAACCTATACCCCAAACATGTTTGTTTGGAAGCTCCAAGTTTGGAATAATATTTTTAGTAACGCGAGCAAAGCCCGTCTCTAACGTAGGAGAATCTCCTAAGAAAACATAATTCATCAACTAATTATATCAGCCTTGATCTAAAAAACAACCTCAGAAGTATGAGTTGTAGCGACCCATCGAATATTGTTAGATGAAGTTCCAGTAACCTTAATTACAAGTGCATCATTAGTATTATCTGCCTCAATTGTAGCGTCCCAACTTGCAACACTTTCGCCCAAAACAGTTTTTGTAATTGAACCAACCAAAGCCGTTGTGCCTCCGTTATTTGCGATAACACCTGAGATTTTATATCCAGCAGCATTTGAGCTTGATGATTGTTTTCCTATGATTAGTGTTTCAAAGGCAATTGCTGAATCTGTAGCAACAGTGATTCTTTCGCCAGCATTATCCAAGAAAACTTCTGTTTGAACAGCGTTAGAGGTAGAACATCTAGAGATGAATAATGAAGTTTGTGAGTCTCCGTTTTGAGCAAATTTTCCGTTACCAAAAGCTATCTCTCCGAACCTATTCGCTTGAGAATCGACTCCAATGTTTGTAGACTTTGCTTTTGCGGAAGAGTTTCTATGACCAAATGAAGAACTAAAACTTCCACTTATCTGGTTTGAACTACCCGCTACAACTATGCTGTTAATAGCACTTGCACCAGTTACAATATTGTTTTGACCAATAATACTAGAATCTGTGGTGAAAAAAGCTCCGTTAGCTTGACCAATGGCGTTAGAACGCTGTGCATTTAAAAATCTGTTGGCTCTTCCACCAATAAAATTATAATTATCTGCATCGAAAGAAGGGCTGTGCCTAACTCTGTTTCTGTTGCCTATAATAACACCTTCTTCTGTATGGTGCATGTTTCTAGAACCTATAGTTATAGACATATCACCAGTTGTATTTTCAAAAAGAGGGTCACCCCTTTCGGGTTGAAAATCAATTACCAACTTTCCTCTTTTGTTGGCAGTGTTTTGTGGATTTATTACATATCCCCCATTGCCCTTTGAACTCATTGCGTAGTCAATGTGGGCTGGATTAGCTGTAGTTCCGTCTGCTCCCACGCCTGTGCTTGAGATTAAAGAAGTTCCCCATGATCCATAATGGGTATTAGTTGTGTTTGCAAATTCTTCTGTAAAAAAGTTAAAGCCGCCTGTTCCATTACCTGTAATTGTAATGCTTAAATTATTTTCGCCTGTTATTTCAAATCCATTTATAAATAGGCTTCCAGTGATATTTGTATCACCAGTAATAAAAAGTTCATCGTTAATATGAAATTGACCAAAGTTTTTGAAGTCACCAGTATTTCTTATGCCTCCACCTACATCTAATCCACCAGCTATATTCGCTCCACCAGAAATATTAATTCCGTTGATTAAAGAAGTGAGTTCTGAGATTCCTGTCGCGCTTATCTGATCAAAACTTACGCTTCCTGTTACATTAGACAAAAAAGAGTTCCCTGTTGCAATCAGATTTGCAAATTCTGATGAGCCATACCCTGTGATATTATCATTTACGATTAGATGACCAGTAACATCAACATTTCCGTTTACTGCTAAGGATTCACTATTTAAAAAATCAAAATAACCACCCCCAATGACTTTTGAATCACCAGTATATCCATCTGCACTTATCAAAGCCTGATAAGCTCCAGAAACAGCTTCATTTATCTCATCTGCTCCAAGGACTAAATTGTAAACTCCACCCGCCATATCTTATTTTATGTAGAATTACACCTATATACAAAAAAAATCCGCACGATTCTTTAGAATCGAACGGATTCTGTGTATAAGGACTATTTAATTAAAATTAGTCTTCTTGGTTTCTCGCGTTACCAACATTGAAACCAATGACGTTGAGAACGTCACGGATTTTCTTCAATATATTATCGTCTTTAGGAGATGGCGTAAGTGCCGTTACCGCTGCTGCGGCGGCGACTAAAGCCGTAACTGCGTTGACAATATCTGTCCAGTTTTCAGTTAACCATGTCATATCTAATATTACACTTGCTTGTTTTAATAGGAACTTCTTTCTAATTCTCTAAAACGCTTGTCACTATGCCAGATTTCATCTAGCTGTGGGGTATAAATACCACGCGCTGTTTGGATAGATTTACCGCCCTGTAATTTTAAGATACTGGGCTGATAGATATTTAGATTTAAAATATCAGGCTGCTTGGTTTTACAAGCCACCAGTGTCGCTGCCATCATCAGCAGCATTACTAACAAGAATGTCTTCATAATATTTCTTTTCTCTTTGCAGTCTACCCCTCAGAAAATCAGCTTTAGAAGTGGATTCCTCTGTTGCTTTTTCTCTTAAATATTCAATCTGTTGAATCAAGTCGTCTTGACGATTTTCAGAGTCGCGAACCAAATCAAAGGAAATCGACTTGTTTTTAAGCTCAAAATAACCTGTAAGTAACCGTAAGACAGTCTGAATCAACTTTAGAATACTCATGTTTTAAAGCGACCCCCTCCGAAAAAGGGGTCGCCTTCCGAATTAGATGGGAAGAGGGTCTTCTTGCACCTTCTTTGCGCTCGATGAATTTGAAGCTTCCGTATCGCGGTTATCTAGATAAACACGAAGATCGGGAGTATTCTCACCATCTTGCTTGAACTTATTGCGGAATGCAACAAGTTGAACTCTTTCTCCGTTGACTTCAACATACCCCGTGAGGTATTTTTCGCCACCGTTCTTTTCGCGGGACCAAAATGCTCCCGCCTCTCTTTCTTTCCAGTCGTTTGTATCACTCATACTTTAAAAAAATTGGCTTTTTGTGGTGAAGGAAGTTTGTTGTATTGTTTTTTTAAACGTCTATAAATCCTTCTAAGGACAGGGCTTTCTGGTTGATCGTTCAGCCCTGCTTTCTTTCTGATCCGTTTTGCGGTCTTTCCACTCATTAACATATTATGACACATTTTTTGAGAACTACAACCGGAAAATCCATCTTTTTTTTAAGAAAAAATTACTTGATTTTTGATACAAATACGATATAATCATCCCGTATGAATACTACATCAAACAAACGTCTAGATAATAGTCTGTCAAATCTGAAGGGACGATTCTTCGGACTTGTCACAAAGCAGGGAGAGACTATCAATGCTCAACTTGTAAGCTGCTCTAACGAGTATATTACCGTCCTTGATCGCAACGCAAGGGTCAACCGCAAATTTGCGAAAGCGTCGATTGGTTCTCTCTCAGTTGGAGGAAAAACTCTCCGTTTTAAGTAATTTAAAAATAATAAAACGAAGGTTACAAAATAAAGGGGTGGCGATTATTCGTCACCCTTTTTTTATGTCTTTGCAGAAATTGTCAACAATAGTATGATATAAATATGAAATTGCTAAAATAAGAAACAAAGATTCTGATCCTACATCCAATATTGTTGCAGCATCTTCATTTACCCTCTGATATATCTTAAAAGACATCAAAACAGATACCAAACAAGCAAGGTTCCATATTAAGAATATTCTAAAGAAAGAATCTCTTTTGTAAGTCTCTGCAATCGCTTGGCTCGCCGCCACAAAGCTAAGTAACGCCATAAGTATGCAGCTTGCCAAGGTCATTTAAAAGCCCCCATGTCTCTCATGTATCCCTTGATTCTCTCTGTCGCAGCCCTAGTCACAGTTTCGTATTTGGGGTCAAAATTAATATCGCTTGTAAAACCAATCGACAAGTAATAAATATTATCCTCGTCCGCTCCAAGATAATGTATATCTGATTCCACTATTTCAGAACTCAAGTAAATATTTTTAAGTATAGAAGAGCCTTCAATCTCTCCTGTGGTAATCTTTGTTCTTCTTGAGGCAAGGAGGTCTTCTAATAAAGTTACATAATGCCTGTCTAAAGGTTGAGATTGCCAAAGATTAAAGATCGAAGATGTTTCGTTGGCATCAAAAACTTCCGCAACAATAGTAGATTTATTTGGAATAGGACTACCAGAATTGTGTGCTTTCAGCAAAACAACGCTATCTGCTCCAACTGAGGTCTGCATTTCAACCATAGAGTTATAGATAAGTGCGGTTGTTTTTAGATTTAAGTGAGAAACAGGCTCTGCACTTTTTTCTATCTCGTAAACCTTGGTCAAAAAACCTATAAAAGCGGGAACTATTCCACTAGAAATTATAGCAAGTGAAATTGCGAGAAAAATAGCCTTCCAAGATTTTAGCCCTTTGTTCTCTTTTTTTGAAACCATGTATCAGATTTTACACGGTAATCTATTTAAAAATAATTTTTTCTAGCTCTTTTTTAGAAATACGAATAAAATCTTTTTTATCAAAATTATCTTTGATAATTTTATTAACTTTATCAAAATCCTTTATAAATGGCGATATTTTTAACCTTTTGGTTAATAAAATCTTCAAATCTCGCTTAGAAATTGTTTTTAAATTAATTTGTTCAAAGCAGAAATTTTTTAGAGCATCATCTAAAACTGGCAGAGCTTTGTCCTCCCCGCCCTCATTAAATCCAAGTCGTTTGGGTTGAGACTTCTGATTTGTCGTTAATACAAAAATAGTATTTGAAAAATCCACTGTTTCACCATTAGTCATTGTTATCTCATTCTCTCTTGCAATTTGTAATACAGCTTCTTGTGCTTTTGTAGCTGCTTTATCAAAATCATCAATGAGAACCAACGAAACGTTCAATAATGCTACATTTTGACTAATAGAATAAGCTTTATCGTGAAATCCTGTTACCCATTGCGTCTCTGTCAGATTTCTGCCGTTTGTTCTAAACGTGGCTACGTCTTGTCCTTTAGCGTATTGCTCTATAATATTAATTAGAGAAGTTTTTCCAGTTTGACCAGAGCCATAAAAAAGAAAGAATGGTGGATGTGCATTCTTGAATTCTGACGGTCTTGACGATAGGCTACGTAGCGAGTTCTTAAAGGTTTTAAAATCCTCAGTATGACCTATAAGATTTTCATTCAAATCTTTGATCAAATCATTAATAGTGTCTTTATCTGAAATAATCCCGCGCTTCTTGCCAAAAAAAGCTTTTAACTCAGGCTGTGATACCGATTTTGCACCTTTTATTTTAGCAGATGCCGCACAATGATCTAAAGCATCAATCAGCTTATCAGGATATACCCTGTTAGGTAAAAACTTATCGCAATAGTCTAAAACCTTTGTAGTAAAGACATCTGTATATTTTACCTTGTGAAATTTTGTGTAAAAAGATATCAAATCAGGAAGAATTTTCTCTACCCTTGATCTTGTAGGTGGAACTACAACAACTTTCTCAAAACGCCTGTCCAAAGCTGGATCAGTTTTGATTTTTTGTTCATATTCGTAATGAGTGGTCGCACCAATACATTTGATATCACCTCTTGCCAGCATAGGCTTCAGAATATTAGACGCATCTAAATCGTTTTGTGTTCCAGTTCCACCAGCACCAACTAAAGTATGTATCTCATCAATAAAAATAATTACGTTATCATACTTTGTAACTTCTTTTAAGAAAGCTTCTAGTTTCGCTTCAAATTCTCCCCTGTATTTTGTCCCCGCAACAATACTAGACAATTGTAGCTCAAAGATAACCATATCTTCCAATATCTCTGGAACCTCTTTGTCCACAATCTGTTTCGCCAGAGATTCTACAATGCTAGTTTTCCCTCCACCAGCAGCGCCCACAAGGATTGCATTAGGTTTTTTCTGTCTACATAAAGTTACTATGACTTCATTGATTTTTTCCTCAAACGGTATCAAAGAATCAAACTCTCCCACGAAAGCTTTTTGATTTAAATTAGTTGCCACTTTATCCAAAATCGGATTAGGCTTCAGCGGATCGAGAATACTTTTTTCTTCTTTTTCTTCCTCGCTTTCTTCTATATCTAAATCAGAAAGCTCTTTATGCTCAAAAAAGTTTGTTTTTGTAAATGGACAATCCGTTATGAAAGATTGTGTTTGCGATCTTACTGTCTCGAAATTTAATCCAGCTTCATCGAAGAATTTAATGACATTGCTTTTTTTGTCAAAACAGAAAAAAGCTAATAAAAGTAATTCTGGAGTATTATCTTCTTGCTCTAATTCAACCCTAAGTTCTTCCATACGGTCAAACAAATCTTTACAGTCACGGTTAAATTTTCCAGAAGGGTTTTTGGAAGTCTTCTTCTCTGCACAATACAATACGGAAACTAAAGCTATCTCCAAAACATCCAAGCTCAAGGCTCTAAAAATAGACTCTACGGAGGCGCACCTACTATTTATTAATTCATTGAAAACTATGTCTAGACAAACATATGGTCTATTTAAGACTTTGGCTCTTTCTGAGCAACGATTCAGAATATACTCTAAGTCTTTTGAGTTCTGCATACTATCCTTTTAGCTGTCGCGTCTTGGTATAAACTTTGGCATCAATAGGATTTATCCTACTTATCCATTTGCCACTACCTTGAATAACAACAATATCCTTCTTATCTATTTTATGCTCATTTAAGAAATTTGTCAACTTCTCTTCTCTAGCAGAGTCGCAAAAAATCATATCAACTTTTGCGCTATCATCAGAAAGGGACATCCTCATGTATCTATTACCATTCTGACTGATTTTAATAAAAAAGTCATCTACCTGACAAACCATGCGCCAACTATCTGGAGTTTCTTTTTTAAATTCTTCTACAGTAATTAAGTCGCCCGACTGATTAAAACAATCTATCAAGTCGAATGAAAAGCTATATCCTAGTAATTCTTTTTCAAACCACCACAAGGAAAGTCTACCTTGTTCTCTATTTAAAATATAAAGCTCTTTATAAGGCTCAAACTTTTTCTTGAAGTTATCAAAGTTCTTTTGAGACATGATAACACGATTGTTATCGCCCTTGGTTTCTCTCTCTACTGCATCTTTAATCGAAAACAGTAAATCATATTTATACTTCTCTCCAAGTTTATATAAGTTTCTCTGCTGCGCCTCTGTCAGCTTGTTATAAGCTTGAGCCTCCAAAGCTTTCTTAGCCCTATTGTCATTTCCTAATGCACCAGCGTAAATTAGAGAGCTAAGAACGCCTATGTTAATTCCACACTGCTTGGCGTAAGCAAAAACATCGTATTTATTTCTAGGTTGCAGAGTCACAAATTCTTCTAATGCCTTTTTTGTATTATCAGAAACACCTTTAATTGATTTAAGCCCATAACGAATATTTCCGTCTTCAATTGTAAAATTGATAGAAGACTGCTCTAAATTAGGGGGTAGTAGTTTGATATTAAAAGAAGGAAGTTCCCTGTTAACTTCTGCAACTACCTCCAATGGGTCTTGCTCAAATTCAGATATTTCTAGAATAGAAGTAAAGAATTCTTGTGGGTATTTGTATTTCAACCAAACTGTCTTCGCTGCAAGCGCACCGTAACAAATACTGTGAGACAAGTTGAACTGATAAGATGCTCCAGCTTCAACAACGTCCCAAAAGTATTGTGCGGCTTCTTCGCTAATACCATTCTTTTCTGCTGCTTCAAAAATTCTATTCTGCCACTTCGGTATTTCTTCAACTTTCTTTTTGCCGATGTCTCTTCTAAGAGTTTCTGCATCATCCAAACTCATGCCAAAAACTTCGTGACAAGCTTTCATTGTTTGCTCTTGGTAAAGCATGACATTTTTTGACGAAGCTAAAATTTCATCCAACTGTTCATTATACCCAAGCTTCTCTGGTATATGTTTTTGTTGGACGTAATCTGCTACAAATTGCAATGCAGCGGGTCGCGCTAACGCCACAACATCTGACAACTCTTGCAAGTTCATCGGCTTTACTTTCCTTGCTACTTCAAAGTTTGTGTCAGCGGAAATTTGAAACAGCCCACAAGGATGATTGAAGTCTTGCAATACTTGATAAATAAAAGGGTCGTTAGGATCAATATCGTCAAAGCTAATACCTATTTTCTTACAAGTTCTATCAGCAATAGACAAAGTTCTCAAACCCAATATGTCAAACTTAACCATTAAGTCTGCTACATCATTCATGTCATATCCCGAAACCAGATCACCGTCCTTAGTTCGCTGCAATGGGACAACATTATCAATAGCTTGAGAACAAATAGCTATGCCAGATGGGTGAACACCAGTATTTTTATTTAATCCTTCTATCTTGAGAGCGGCTTGAATAGCCTTTGGGTGGTCTGAACACCAGTTGTCGAAAGGCTCGCTTTCTTCACGCGCTCTCTTCAAAGACATAACGATACCATGTTCTTTTGGTATCATATCGCTAATCTTAGTAGCCTCCTCTTCTTCAATAGAATAAAAATATTTTGCCGCTTCTTTGATACAGAGCTTAGATGAAAAAGTGTTAAATGTAAGGATTTTAGAAGTGCGGCCCTTGTGTTTTTTTTCGATAAACTCAACCACTTTACCTCTGGTATCGTGAGAAATATCCGAATCAACATCTGGAGCTAGAGATCCAACAAGAAACTCTTTGCCATGTTTGTCTGTAATTTTTTTAGCTCTGTTTTTAGAAACAAATCTCTCAAAGAACAAATTGTGTTCTATCGGGTCTTGGTTTGTTACTCCCAAAAGAAAAAGAACGAGACTACCCGCTCCACTGCCCCGCCCGTCACCCACGGGGTATCCGCTTTCTCTAGCTCTTCCAATGACCTCCCAATTCAAAAGAATGTAATCTGTAAAGCCAAGCTCTTCAAAAGTATTTAGCTCATACTCAAGTCTATCCCTGTATTCTTCTTTATTAGGAAGATCGCCGATCCCTCTATCCTTGAAGCCCTTTTCTGACAAAGCCGATAAGACTTCTTTAGATCCGCATTCTTTTGTGAGTTCTAGATCAGAAAGCAAATCTGGTTCTAACTGAATTGTAGGAAGCTCAAGACCAGCGGGTTCACAATCATCGTATATTTTAAAATCGTCAAACATGTATTTATAATTCTAAAGCTTTTCTTAGGCACTTAAATAACTCCCAACATTTTTCGCTATCATAAAGTCCATCGTGAAGCTTGGTAGCATCGTGTTCGATACCAAAATATTTCAACATAACGCCTTGGCTAACTTTAGCCTTTAGAGTCCGGTCATTTCTTAACTTATATTGCCAACTAAGCAACTCTCCATTTCTAGGTTTCTCCAAACCTTCTTTGTGAGCAGTGGAAAGACAACGAGTGTCAAGCAGTCTATCCATAAATGAAAAATCAGTAATGGGTTCACCACATAGTTCAGAAAGAATAGCTGTAATATATACATCGAATCCAATAATGTTTTGGCCTACGATCATATACTTAGGGTTATATAGATACTTTTTTACTATTTCAAATGCTTGTTTAGGTGATACTTTTTCTCTGTCGTATTTACCTTGATCGAAACCAGTGAGTTTTTTAATCTTACTAGATAACTCCAAGTCAGGCCAATCAATATAAATCTGTTTTTTCTCGACTATGTAATTACCTTTGCCGATAACAAAAGATACCTCCCAAGGTCGTGAAGACTTGTGATTTAATCCTTCAGTTTCAGTATCAAAAAGGAAATACAGTTGATCAAATTTTAGCATATCTTATTTTGTTTTTGGTAGCTTTCCCAACAAAATTCATCGCTACAAAAATCTTCTAGATTAGGATTATGAAATTCTGGAGACTTACCTTGTCTTCTGTTGCACACAGACTTATACCATTGAAAAGAAGGAAAGTCTTCCTTGTTTTGGTAGAAAATAGATTTGACTGACACAGCTTTATCTGTCCATTTTTTTATAGCCCTTGAAATTTGATAGTCGAAGGGGTGTCTATTGCTTTCTTCAAAGAATACTGCATCATCAGGCAGGTTGATACTGAAGTCTCCAAAATTATGTAGACTTCTATGTATAAAGGAATCATAAAATGGAACAGCTACCTGCACACCGTTTAACTCAACCTCTCCAATCTTAAAAGCTTTATCTTCTCCAGTAAAAGCGTTTGTATAAATTCTTCTTAAAGTATCAATTCCTTGATTGTCTTTTGCAAAGAAAATAAGCTTACTAGAATCGCCACAGAGCTTTGTCTCGACTCTAAGACCAAAACGTAATGGCTTTTCTAATTCAAAAGACTTTTGTTTGGCTTTTCTAAAGCCAGCCATAGAATCCTCCACAAGAACGATCTCGTCTAAATCTTTGCCAATCTCAAAAATTTTTTCGAAAGAAAGGCTTGAACGCCCGTCCATTGAAAAATGCGATTTAAATAATGGAATCATTATAATGATGTTACCATAGGTCTTCGCTAAAGTCAATATCCTTTAGTTGTTTTTTTTCTGATAGTCCTTTGTCGGCAGCTTTTTTCGCTATATCTTTATTATAATCAAGGAACTGATACTTAGGACAGCCTTCATAAAATTTTCTTTCTATTTTCTGTCCCTTTGTCGGCTTAGGAAGCTCCTTTTTTAAATCAGAAGTTTTGATAACAGAACCGTCTTCATCACAAATCGCCCAATAGAATTTAGCAAACTTATATTGACAACCCCACATGATAGAGCCGTCTTTTTTCTTGTGTGTTGGAGAGTCTGCTCGACCACAAATTAATTGACCCGAAAAGCCATAATATTTATCAGGATAGCCTTTGTCTTTTGCAAAGTTGTCTCTTGCTAGGTCTTCGTTAAAGTTATCAATAACTTTTTGAACATCTGTTAAATAATACTCAAACCCTTTTAATTCTGCTGCTGTTACATCAGGTGTAATAATAACACCTGCATCACTGTAATCAATGTTAAGAGAGCTACCTTTTTCTTTTAGTCTCCTTTTCTCTTCTTGCTCTGTTCTTCCATATTCTTCACCCGAACAGTCGTATTGCATAAAAACAAACTCCATTCTCTTAACTAAATATTCTGGATATAAATGCCACTGAGCAAGCCTATACATTAAATCTTGAACATTATCAATAAACTCCTTGCCTTCAAATTTTCTTTTAGAGCTTTTAAAGTCACGGATAATTGACTCTTTCTTCTCTTTAAACAAGAATAATTTATCAATAAAGCCTCTGATTCGATAAGAGATATCTCCTTCTACTTTTTCAATATTGAAATCTATTTCAGAAAAAGACTCGCTTGGCTTTGCGTTTAACTTTTGCTCTCCGAAAAAATCATAGTTAATTCCTTCAATTAACATCTTGTCCAAGATCGAACCAAACTCTTCTAATGTTAAACCTCTATTTGTAATGTAAGAAGAAAGGTATCTATGCACAACAGGGCATGATTCCATACATTGCCCTTTGACTAGCTGATTATATAACTTTTTGTGTCTAGGGTTGCCTAAACACTCATAAACATTATGCAATGCGCTTCCCATGATCGAACCGCTGTTCTGCTGATCGGGAAGGTTTAAATGATAATTGCACCAATAAATCCAACTGCAAGAGTCTAGTGTTTTTATTCTACTCGCAGATAAGGCTTTGATGGGTCTTGTTGTATCAGCCATATAAAAATGCCCATTCTTTTTTAAGCTTGCTAACTTTTGTCCGTAATCCTTTCGGTATCTTAGCGTTAGGTGCGTAGTCTATCAACCTCTTTATACAGTCTTTATGAAAATCTGAATTTAAATTTAAGTTTTGTTGGTATTCTTTTAAATTACCTCCATTTTTAATTATTTCTCCAAAATCCTCTGCTGGAGGTGGGTAAAACCAAATTTTTTCTAGATCGACTTGATCCATAAGCTTCAAGCAAGAAGACAACGCACCGTCAAAACCCCTGTTCTGCCCTTCATCATTGTTAAACGCTAATATAATATTAGTATTTAAAGTAGCTAGGCGAGATACTTGTCTTGTGTTTAAGACGTTTGTAAAAGCAACCATATGATTCCTCATGCCCTGTTGGGTCATAGCCAAAGAATCACCAATGCTTTCAATAACAAAAATTGAATTTTCTTTAATTATTTGATCGGCAACACCTTCTAAAGAAAAGAATGGGTAAAACCAGTCTGCGCTTTTACCGTAGTGCAACCACTTCGGTCTAGCGTCATCGTTTGCTGGTTCATAGCCCAATCGACCAGAGAAGCCATGAATGCGCCCATCTTCTCTGTGAATAGGAAAAACGACCCTCTGGTAAAACTTTCCGCTACTTGCAAGACCTGATTTATACTCTTTTAGAACTTCGGTAGAAATGCCCCTGTTTATGTAAAAAGAATAATCTGGCAATAGTTTTTGCAGACTTGAGTTTGGGAATGTCTTTTCTTCTTTCAAAAATTCCTTTTTGTTATTTGTTGAAAATGAGGTAGTGCCACTTAGATATTTAGAAACATCGTTGGTATTTAAAGTTTTTTTTAGCAGTATTTCAAATGGCAAAGGCTTGTTACCTTCCACAAAATCGCTCCATACTCCAGAGTCTTTATAAATTCTAAGAGCGGTTTTATTGTCTCCATCTCGAAAGATAGCACTTGTCTGCCAATAGGTTCCTCTATCCTCAAGGTTGTATCCTATTTCTCTTAGAATAGACGCTCTATCAATCATAAATTAAAACTTCTAATTAAAACCTGCTGGCAATCCAGAGTCTTGCGCTTCATCGTTAACAAAAATATCTTCTCCCCTTGAGTTTCTGACGATATCCCTTAGATCACCCCTGTCTTCTACATTGAAATTGGAAAAATGTAAGTTTACAAAGTTATTTCTATTATTTCCCTCTACATCCTCTACAGGCTCTAAATGTCCGAAAGCATCTTCTCCCAAGTGTCTTGCGGCCAAACAAATTAGTTTGTGAGTGCCAAAATGATCTCCCTCTGTAACCCTTTCATCTATTGTTTTCTTCCTAAGAAGGAAAAGATGCGAGACAAACTGAATAATATTATCTGACAACCCAATGACAGATTCATCTTCCACAATAGAGTCAGAGTCCCTGTTATTTGTAATACCTAATCTATTTGTTTGAACAGAAGTCACCATAGCAACACATGGATTGCCGTCGAATTTTAATTCTCTACTAATAAGCTGTTTGAAATCGTGCAGAGTCTTACCTACAAAGGCCCAACCCGCTCCTTTATCAAGATTTCCAAAATCTGTTTTCAAGTAATCAAAAGAAAAGATTAGAGGATTGCCTCTACCTACATCGCTGTAATAATATCTCTTCAGAAGCGAACACATTTCATCAGAACTCATACCGGCAACATTGTGGTAAAGAATCTTAATCTTCTTCATTTTATCCCAAACATTACGGACCCGCTCTACGACCTCTTGCGCTGTCCAATCTTTATATGCAGTGTGTCTCCACTTACCGCTTTCAAGCAAGTGAACAGGGATTCCAGACGCTCCAGAAACCATTCGGAACACAAGTTCTTCTTCGCTCATTTCTCCATTATCAAAATGTAGAATTGGAACACCATGTTCGTATGAGATTTTTAACAACATATCTATCAATAGAGATGTTTTTCCGACCTTTGCTCTCGCCGCTACACAAGTAATGTTTCCCGCTCTAACTAGAGAGCCGTAAATTTTATTTAGGGTCTGATATGGACCCATAAGCCCAACTTCCTCTGGAGGGTTATCTCCCCTATCTTCGACAATCTGTTCTGCAATGTCGGCTAAGTTGACAAGTTTTTCATCACCCATTTCAAAAGCAGATACTCCATCATTGTAAATTTTATCCATACCGTCAACCAATTGATTATATGGCATTGATGGGTCTGCCTTCTTGACATACCTTTGAAGCTTTTCAGAGATATTGAAACCTTCTCTCCTGATAGACACTTTCTTTAGTTCTCTAACAGAGGATAAAAAGTTATCGGCTGTTACCTTCATAAAGGTAAGGTTTTGAATATAATCAGTTATGTCAATTGAATCAGGGAATGTCATCCCTAACTGTTTAACCCGATAAATTAAAATTGTTTCGTCAATAGACTCTGCATTGTCTAATGCAGATTTAAGCATTCTAAAGATCGTTACGTTTACTTTTGAGTCCTCAAAGTAAAAGTCTTCATCTGTTAAGATGTTAGAAACCTGACCCCAAGCCTCTTGATGTTGTAATATACCAGATATTACTTTTTTTTCTAATTCAAAACTTTTTATCATTTGTTTGAATCTCCTTCTTCGTCAATGTCAATTCCAATACTACCCATCCACTCTGATTGCTCCATAGATAATTTAAACATATCAATAGATTTTTCCAAGGCAAATCTTACAGCATTATTTTCAAACTTCATAACCGCAAATGGATTACCCTGTTCATTGATATAGAAAAGAACAAAGCCTTTATTACCTCCGTAAGTGCTTCCTGTTCTGTCGAACAATTTAGTAAGCTGCACTTCTGGAATTGTGTTTGCATCATTCTTGATGTTATCAATATCATCTTTCATAAATCTAATTCAGACAAAATGTGTTTATAATCTTCTCCCTCTCTTACCCTATGTAGTTTGATCCCATTAAGGTCACAAAATTTTTCTTTATCGTTATCTCGTTTGAGTTGCTGTAAAAAATTGAACCTGTTTTGCCCATGAAAAAATTTGTTATATCTGTAATGCTGATGCCCATCAACTTCTAATACAATATTTTTTGTAGCATTGTAAAAATCAAAATTCAATCTTGTTCCAGCTACAGGAAACTCTTCATAAACTATATCAGCTTCCCAATATTTTGCAAGCTCTTTCTTTACAGACCTCTGTAGTTTGGAAAGAGAATTACCTTGCCAGTCTATTTTATAGACATAACTTTTTTTGACTTTAACTTCTCGACCAGCCAAGCTTTTAAAGGTCATACATTTAAAATGTTCTTATCGCAAAAGTCATTAAGCTTATCTGTTAGCTCTGAATCTTTCTCTAAGAGATCATAAATAGATTCAATGCCTTGAAGCTTTATCGGTTCATCTAGTTTTAGACTATCAGTTAGCTCTTCGCTAGAAGAAAACCAAGATCCTTTCTTTTCAAAGAAGCCCCACTGAAGAAGAAGGTCTACGATTTCCCTCTCTACCCACACTGAAGACTTTCCTACTCTTCCGAACTTAACTGGATACTGGATAACAATCATGGAAGTTTCATTTGTTGACTTCCAGATTTTTACTTTTGCCAATTGACCTATAGGTTTTTTTGCAAGAGTCAACTCGCCTTCTCCCGCGCCTTTGGGTAGAATTTTTTCTGTAGGTCTTGGTCGCTGAAATTCAAAAACCCAATCTGGATAATGGACGGCAGCATTGCCGCCAGAAGCTCCTCCTAATTTATTTTTGTCTTTAGCTTCGTATTGCCCTTTAATCTCAGCACGAACTTGGCCCATCATAATGCACAAATGTCCACGTTTAGCCATGTAGCCATTTGTTCTTCTAAGAAAGTCGCCCGTCATAACTGCACCAGCAGCGATCTTAGCTGCATCTGAAGTTGACTTTTTCAAAGCCGCTTCTGGTAGAAGCCCATCCATGCTGTCAATGATAACACAATAACGAGTTTTATCAGAGTGTTTCGTAACTAACTCACGCAACCAATCAAAAACTGTCTCATAAATATTGCACTCAAAAACCAAAACTGTTCCATCCACCCAATCTTTTGGATGATAAACAAATGTTGATCGACATCTTTCTTTCATCTTATCTGAAAGCCGCCCTTCTGCCAAGACAAATATACCTTTGGAGTTTTCCAAAGTTTCAAGGTAGTTAGCTTGAATCTCAAGAGCCTCAGAGGTTTTACCGCCTTCTGTTGGGCCTACAAAACGAACCAATCCAGATTGCAAACCACCATCAACAGCTAGATCAAAAATCTTAGAGCCTGTTGAAATTTTATAGTTGCCCCTAAACTCTTCAAAATTTGTATGCAATTCTTTGTTAGAATTAAAATACTTTTCTGTAAACTCCTGATCTTTAGACAGGCTAACTTCTGCTTCCTTTACCTTACTCATTTAAAAACTCTCTAAATCCTTTCTTTCTTTTACCGTTCCAGTCTTCACCGACCTTATCCTTCTGCTCTATTATAAGATGTTTTTCTGGCTTGTAAAGCCAAATCTTCTCTTGTAATGAAAGATATTTCTTACCGTCCTGACTTATTAAGTAAGCCAAAGAATTAAGCTCAAAAGGTGGCGATACCACTTTGAGAAAATCAATATTGTAAGAAGAAAAGATTTCTTTAGTAAACTTCATCTCCCTAGCGTATGCACCCTTGGGTTGCTCCGCAAGCATACGGGCAATGAAATCTCTCCTCTCTTGAAAATATGTAGGTTCTTTAGCCACTTAGATCGCTTTCTACCATTTTACGAACTAAATTTTTAAAGTTTGTTTTTGGTTCCCAACCTAATTCTTTTCTTGCTGGCGTAGAATCTCCAAGTAGTAATTCTACCTCTGCTGGTCTATAAAATTTTGGATTGATACTGACCACAACCATTTCCTCGCCATCGTCTTTAATATGACAATAAGTTTCCCCAATACCTTCTCCGCGCCAAGCGCAATATTTCAGACCCGCAGACCAAAAAGCTTCTTCTACAAAAGATCGAATACTATTTGTTTTTCCAGAAGCTAAAACATAATCTTTTGGTAAGCCTTCTGTTTGGTTTTGATTTAACATTTTCCAAACACCTTCCATGAAATCCTCTGCATCAGACCAATCACGTTTTGCATCGAGATTTCCAAGCTCCAATCTTTTGATTGGATATCCTTTTTGTAAAGCTTTAGACATCTCTGCTACGGCTTTGGATATTTTACGTGTTACAAACTCTTCTCCACGACGAACTCCTTCGTGATTAAAAAGAATGCCTTGAACAGCATAAAGGTTATAACTTTCCCTCCAGACTTTTATCAAATGATGAGCCGCGCATTTAGAAACCCCATATGGAGAACGTGGTTTGAATGGATGCTCTATATCTTGAGGCGAGTAATCTACATCACCAAATTGCTCACTAGATCCAGCATTGTAATATCTACAATGAGGAACATATTTTCTAATTGCATCTAACTGATATAATACAGCCATAGCGTTAGTCATCATATGATTAACTGGCATATCCCAACTATTACCTACAAAAGAATTTGCAGCGAAGTTAATAAAATAATCAGGCTTTTCTTCTTGTATAACGTTTTCTACGTTAATTTGATCTGCTACATCGAGGTCAATAAGTTTGAATCTATCATTATCTGCAAGATGTTCAATATTCTTATGATTCTTAACGCTCAAGCGTCGAATGCCGCCAACAACTATATTATCAGTATTATTCAAAAGATAGTCTGCCATCAACGAACCATCTTGACCTGTCACACCTGTTATTAAAACTTTTTTCCTATCTTCCATGATTTTGATGAAATTTATATTTGGCTTCTGCCTCTTTCCTCGCCTTTACCGCATCTTCTTTTTCTTTAAAAGACCCCAAGTAAATCTTTTTTCCGTTGGATTCTATGTTTGCACACCACTTTTTCTGTCCCTTATACCAATGAACCCCTACGTGACCAGAAGTATTATTGCGAGGGCGGCTTCGATTTTTTACATTTTCTTGATGAGATACTTCTCTTAAATTTTTTATTCTATTATCACCACGGTTGTGGTTAATATGGTCGATCTCATTTTCGGGCCACCTTCCATAATACCATAACCAAGCCAGCCTATGCCCTTTATAACCTTTTTTATCAATTCCAATAACCCTATACCCATAGGAGTCAATCCATCCCGCTTCTGATCCAGATTTAACATAATTCTTGTTATTTACCCTCCAAATAAACTTTCCGGTTTCGGGATTATAATCCAATAAAGATTTAAGATATTCTTGAGTCATTTCCACCAATCTAATATGTAATCTTTTCGACCATTATAGTTGGGTTCATCTAATCTGTCAATAGGATAATTTGAAGAAATATCATCTTGTTTGTTCGTATGCTGGAAAATCTGGTTCGCATTTTTCTATTTCAAGAAGTTCTGGAGGTTCTTCTTTAATCATTTCGTAATAAGATTGATTAAATTGTAATTTATCGTCTTCCCATTTGTAAGAACATATTCCTCCATATCTCTTTTTCTGATATTCAATCTTTGCTTTTAAATACTCTTCGGTTCCGCACCAACTATAATGGATAGGATTGCATATATCTTTTGATATATTTTTTTCAGAAAAGGACTTGTAAGTAATTAATTCCTTACGAACAACGTCTACATAATTTATATCGTTTTCGTAATAAAATTCGTGCATCAAGTATCTTTCACTTGGCTTGGTTCTAAATATTCTTGGTGGGTTAAAACCTTCTATATAATGATTTTTATCACCAACACAATTTTTAAATTCTATTCTGAATACAACATTATCTTTTGAATTATTAACAAGTTGTATGGTATCTTCAATTTCTTTTGCTGAATAAAACTCATCTTGATCTAGTATCCAAATTAGATCAACATTTCTTTCTTTTAAATATCTTAATGGGGCATTTCTAGAAAAAGAATCGTTTGCTTGATCTCCATAAGCTAAAAAATTTACTGGTATTTCCAACAATTGTTTTGATGTTTCAGTATCATTTTTATCCCAAAGCTCTGGATATTTAAAGGAAGAGGCAGCTATTACAACATCCTCCCTGTGTAGCCAAGGTTCCAATACTTGATGAGTATATTCTGGAAACCCGTAAAAATTACATAATAAGCCTATTTTCATTTTTTAATTAAAGTTGTTAAATTTTCTTTTGTTTATTTAACCAACTTTCTTCTCCTATATGTTCTGCATGAACTTTATTTGGATTAAAAAATAAGAATGGACACAAATCGTCAGTAAAGTTCTTTAAAGTTTTTCCAGATACAATTTCGCAATGTTGAGAGTCTAGTATTTCTGAATTATTGTTTATTAATCTAACAGAATGATACCATTCTTTAGTTCTAACAATGGTAGGTTGAAAAGTATATGTCGGTCCCCAAGGAGTATAGCCTAAATTTTGCATATATATATCTTCATCTTTAACGCTACTAGCTTCATCAAGACAGGTATCTTTTTTATTATTAATTCTAATACAAAGCTTATCAAAATTTTGATCTAGAAGATCCACACCTTTTCTACACCAATGTTCTCCTGACTGATTAGGAAAAGAAAGAAGCCAATCATCCTCAATACACATGACATACGGAAATTCATGTAATTTTTTATCAGATAAAGCAGTGAGCATATCTTTGTAATATTCCTTAGCATGAGAATTATTATTACAGTCGTGCTTCCAGTTTCCTTGAGTTTTTAAAACATTAAAACCATGAACCTTTAAATATGATTCCATCTCATCAGCCAAATCTTCTTCGCCTTCTGAAACTTTTATGTGAGCGATTTTGTAAAAGAAGGAAAACAAGCTGAACTGTTCTTGCAATCTAGCTACTGTATGCTTATAGCAATCTTTATAATCAAAGTGTCCTTTCGTTGAGGTGTATAAAACTATAGCAAGTTTTTTATCAATCATAATTTTTAGATGTATTTATTGTTTCTTCCAAAGTTCTAAATTGTGCTTTATTCTACCTCTACTTTGCAATTCATCTTCACTTAATGAATGATCATTTGAATCGCCTCCAGTAGCTTCCTCCCAAAAATTTTTCCAAAACTTATTTCTAGTCACCCGTTCTTTTAAATCAATATACCCCAAGTGATATACAAAAGGATAACCGCTTCTACAATATTTAAGAGCTTCTGCAACATTTTGTGTGCTACATAGTGGGTATGTCTCAAGAAGATTTCCAGAATCGTCTATAAGCTCGTCTGTGCTTGTTTTATTGTAATCAGGGCGACCATCTTCTTTGATACCGAAATTTACTGGACCTCTATTTAATCCTGTTTTATGGATATACCATTTTGAACCAAAGTCAATAAAGTGATCATAATCTCCATAAAGATTAATCACTGGAACAAAGAAAGATGCGAATTTCTCGTTTTCAATCAACTGTTTTCCTAAAGTTTTGATTACCTCTTTGTCACCCCCTAATCTTTCGTCTAAATTTTGTTGAATCAACAAATCTCCAGAGCAAGCTTGCAATGCTGAGTTTTCTGTTTTTCCATAACAAAAAGGGTCTTCATAAGAAATATCTACAGGAATAACTTTTAAGTTGTATCCTTTTTCTTCTCCATATTTTCTTATCTCAGCTTCTGTATTGTCTACACTCTTATTGACTGCAATACAAACTTCATCTGCGTAATAAAACCAGTTGTCTAGTGCATCTTTATGATTAAACCCTTTATCTAAAATATTAAATGCTGTTGAATATATACTAATTTTCATTTTTAAAATTTATTCGTATCTCCAAGATTTTTCTGTATTTTCTATTTCTTCAAATGTCGCACTTTTATCTACTCTGTAACGATAAAAGTTTTTCCAAACTCTATGACTATTGATCCATGCTTTAAAATTATCTAAATCATTTTCTTGAAACCATAGCATAAAATCTTTCAGAGAATGTAACGTATACTCAAATCCTTTGATTAGTGCAATGTCGCGAACATGAAGTCGTATCAATTCTGCTCTTTTATACTCTTCTATACTATCTTCAAGCCCTAAAAGCAAATGATTTGATCTACCATATACCCAAGCATATTTAACTTCGTGATCTATTTTATTGTCAATGGGTCTTCCCCCGTCTTCTCCATCTTTTATTCTCCATGTATGCTCTTTTTCATCTGCGTCATACAAATTTTGTAAATTAAGAGAGTTCATTTGCGCGCCCTGTAAGCCCCAATGAGGCGATCCTTGAAAAAGCATAGAATCATTCCATTGAAAGGCAAAACCCTTACTATAATCGAATACAGAGCGAATACCTTGCATTTCAAAAGCGCGTAAGGTTTTAGGAAGTTCTTTAGCCCATTCTGCATTAAATCTTTCCATAGAATCCCTTAGAATAAACCAATCTCCAGATTTCAATGGTCCTTCGCGAAGAAACACATTCATTTGAAGGTCGTGATCATTTGTCCAAGGACGAGTAATAATAGCACCATCTCCTTTTCTTTCTTCAAGTAAATTAAAGCACTCGTCTTTTTTGTGACCAGCCAACAAGGAAGCCTGTTCATTAGAATCATATCCAAATATCAAACCATCAACATGCTCCCAAATAGGATCAGTTAACTCTTTAATATTATCATATTCGTTTGAGTTTGTTATTCCGCAAAGGTAAATCTTGCTCATGCTTCCTCCTTTATAAGGTTTAAAATATCTTGAGCGATTAGCATAGACTCTTCTTCTTCTATCTCATAATAATCCATGAGCATTTGTGCTATTTTAAATTTCATTCCAATGTTGAAACGATAAATCTTTTTCGTTTTCTGGTATTTTTCCATAAGTAGGCCAATCCCCTGCAATAGCTTCTTTCCATTCTTCATCGGTCAAGTTTGGATAAACAAATTTTTCTTTTGGAGTTTCTAAACAGAACAATACTTTCGTGTCAGGATGATGTTTCCAAAGAGAACCGTCTGGATTCTCTCTTACGCTGTCCCACCCACAATCCTTAAACATGTAGTAAGATTTAAAAAACGACATTTCTTTGTTCATATACTCTTGAAGCGATTGTTCTGTCCACCTTTGATCGGCTAGAGGGCCGGGACCACCAAAATCTTTTTGTGCGATTAAGTAATCTGACCTTCTAATAAATTGCGCTCTCTCTGAATATTGACCATGACCTTGATCTCCCGCTAAATCTACATAAAAATTACCTTCTATAAGAATATCATTTTTAAATGTTTCAATCATATTCTCTGTAATAACAGTTTCTAGTGAATGATCTACTTGTATGTAAAAAGCGAAGTCGCTTTGGCATTGAGAAAAAAGTTGAACAGTTCCCGCTCCACATCCAATATTAATAGCGTTATGTATAACTCTATCGCACATTCCAGACTCAAGGAACTGATCTGCATATTTCTCTCCACCATTATTTAAAACAACTACTTTCTTATCAAATCTAGCATTCTTTTTGATAGACAAAAGAAGTGCCAGCAACTCTTGCGGTCTATTGTAATCTAAGATTAAAATCTCTGTCATTTTGTTTATCCTATTCCTGTTAGTTTTTTGTTTTCGAATTGCTTAGGTAAATAAATTCTAAAGTGAGGAGCATCTAACCAAAATTTTAAGTCATTATGATCCTTGCCTAAAGTCATACAAATCTGATCTCCAACCAGATAATATTTTCCAGAATTAACCTTGGCCTTTTCTTGTAAAACCTTTAGCTCCTCTTCTTTTAATTTCTCGGCTTCTTCTTCTGGATTTAGATATACTATATCGTAGTTAAAGAATTTATTTCTTTGTTCTGAAAGTTTTTCTTCACAAAGACAATTCAGTTCAAATTCTATACCTGAGACTCTAAGGTAATCTAAGAAAGACTCGGAAAACTCTTCGGCAAAATAAACTACTTTCGAGATTTTTGATTTAAAAAATTCAAGTGCTTGTGTATTTATTGGTTTAGTAGTAATTATCTCACAAGGTCTAGCCGATAATTTTAAAAGGGTAGACATATTTTGTTCGTTGTGAGTTATGTCCATTCTAATTCTAACCTCCGCATCATTGATAACAGGTTTCGTTGGAATGGAAGAAGGAACGATGTCAATAATTTTCTGAGTATATTCTTTGCCAACAAAAACAGTCTCTTGGGTTTGATAAGTATTATACTTTAATCTTTTGAAGCACTCGTTGGCAATTTGCTCTGGCTGAATAAGATCAATCATCTTAGGATCTTCGTGATTTGAAAAAGAAGGCTTCCTACCGCCCCTATCAGATTCGATTATCGAAGCTTTTTTTTCATTCCACAAGGGTCTGCAAGACGCTGCATAAGTATGAGCGTATATGCTTACAGTAGGAATGTCTAACGCAGAAGCAATGTGAACGGGTCCAGAGTCAATACCTACATGACACATAGCATTTTGAATTATGTAACAACTCTGCTTAAAGGTCGTGTTGTTAAAAAACGCATCGACTCCTTCTATAACTGGATCTTCTTTTGTTCCTATTTGAAAGATTTTAACGCCCCTTTTATCGAATTCTACTTTTAGAATTTTTACTACATCATTCCAGTAAGAATAATTTTTTGTTGGAACTTTATTACTGTTATGAATAGTAATATATTTTTCATCTCCTATTGGAAAAAAATGAGGTCTAAGCACAGGCTTATTAGCCTCTACATTTAAATCTCTCCTATATACTTCTGCTAAATGTGCCATGTTTACCTATCAAGACCGTTGTGCATATAATTAAGATACTTTTGCGTTCCCACAAATGGCAGAAAGGCAATATCAAAATATCCTTTATGATCTCCTTGTCCTTCTAAAAGAAGAAGATTCTCCATCTCTCTTTTGAACGGCAGCAACTTATGGACATAAGGGCTGTCTTCTATCATGGGAAAGAATACTGGATTTGTAACAAAATAAATATTATACTCTGGATACTTCTCTTTCAATCCTTGCATCAATGAATTCATCATCAATACGTCACCCGCGCTTTCTGGCATCACGACCACAATTCTTTTCTCGTCTTCTCCCTCAAAATATTCTGTAATATCCTTTGGTTTTTGATGTATCTTTTGATTTTTTTCTAAAGCGTGTCTTCTAAGATATTCGTAAACAAAACCTCTACCCTTGTCTTTGATAATTTGAACACCTTTTACAATCTCTATAGATAGATCGTTCAACTTTTTGTCAAACATTCTATCATAGATATCAATAAGCCACTCTTTTGAACCAACACCGTCATTGGTATCAAAAGAAACTTCGATATCAGTATTTGCCAGCTTTTGTTCAAAATTAAAATCCCAATTTGTCTTTGGAAAACTTTGTATAATCTCTTTAAGTCTAGCTACTGTTTTATCAGCATCAAATCTATCTTTAATGCACTTTTGAGCTTTGCTAACCAATGAATCCTTTTCGTCTTGTGGCATATCCTTTACCCTGATAAGATTTTCACAAATAGATTCTGGAAGAGTTGTCGCCTTGATAAATCTTGTCATAGGCTCTCTGTATTCAACCCACTTCAAAGGTATGCCGCCATCCTTTTCATAACAAGAGTCTAAACCGCAAGAATATTCCGTGACAAGCGTGATCAGACCCGCAGCTTTAGCTTCTTGAATTGGAAGCTCTTGACCTCCGCTAGTAAACGGGTGACAATAGACATCCATAATATTATAGATGCTGTTTAACTGCTCTTCTGTAACCCCGAATGCGTTGCTCTTTGTTACCATAGAATCTTTTGTTCCACAGTGATCGCAAGTTTGATTCTCGCCGTCATAAGGTCTTATAGAAAAATTTTTGCATTTAGGGCAAATGTAGGTGGCGAGAATATCGTTCTTGTCGATACCTTTTTCTTCAACATATTTTACAATATCCCAAGTATTTTGGTCTACCTTCCAATCTGTATGTAAAAGCAGTTTTGGATTATCTTCTGGAGAACACTTTTCTTTGAACTGTTTAAAACCTTCAAGTAAATTAGGCACAGACTTTCTAAGTTGATTTTTAAAAACAAATCCAGTAACAAAAGAATTTTCTAAACCATGATCTGCTCTTAATTTTTGCCTCTCTTCATCTGGCAACCTATAAAAAGAAGAATAGTCAACTGCTCCATGTAGAGTTTCTACATCAAAGCCCTTTTTGTTCATCTCTTCCTCTGCGAAAGATGCCCAAACTAAAAACTTATCAACTAATGGAGCTACGGTATAAGCTTGATCTAGAATAGGCAAACTGTCCAAAGTGGTCCAAATGACACTACCTATCTTGCCAATCCAAGGCTTTTTTGCCCAATCAAAAGCCCAAATATCTTCAATACCTACTACTACATCTGGTTTTTCTTTTTCGATGATTTCATCAATAGTATAGTTCCCATATTCAGCTAATCTCTTTTTATACGGGTCTGAATTGATCTCTTGAAGTGCAGATGGCTTGATTGGAAATGTCCCGTAGGATGTCCAAGGTGTTCTTAGGTCTGCTCCAAAACGAACGCCGTTAGCCGCTTCGACAACTTCAATATCAGGATCTTCATGGAGGCGGCGAAGAACATTTTTCATATTCTTTCCGAATCCAGTAACCGCTTTTGAAAAATTAGATATGAATAAAACCTTGTGCATAGAATCAAAATTTTAAAATAGATTTAATTAACGTAAGCATCTATATTTTGATTTACATATTGCTCTACGGTCTGCCAATCATAATCGCCTATCACTTCTTGTAGTTTGGAATTATCTGCTTTTGTAAATTTTTGATATTGACCTTTTAGTTCTATTGGCATTGGGATCTCAGTAATGACTGAATTAGACTTTAATTTTACAATTTCTGCGACATCCCTAAATGAAGTTGTCTGCCCTGTGCCTACGTTAAAGACACCAGAATCATCATAATCTAACATTCTGTAATGTATTCGACAAACATCATCAATAGAAACAAAATCTCTTTTATATTTTTCACTGTTCTCAAATATTTTTATTTCGCCATTTCTTTGAGCTTGTTTGATAAACTTAGATACAGGACTAGCTTGTTCGCCTTTTTTATCTTCTCCTAACCCATATACATTAAAATATCTAAACCCTTGATATGGATATTCTTGATTCATTAACCAACAATCAAACATATATTTGCTAAAAGCATAAGGACTCAAAGGCTTACAAAATTCATCTTCTTTAAAAGTTTCAGAAGAGCCATAAACAGATGCACTACTCGCATATTGAAACTTGATTCCAGAATCACGGCAAACTTCATATAGTCTTTTCGAAAACTCAAAATTTTGTTTTAATATTTTTTTTAAATTCTTCTCTGTAGTTGAAGAATTGGCTCCCAAATGTATCACCGCATCTTGATTTAAAATATCTGATAATTTATCAAATTCATCTTGATGAGATTTACTTATATCGAAACGACTAACCTGATATCCAAGATGCTCTAAATATGAGCATAAATTACTCCCTATAAATCCAGCAGCGCCTGTTACTAATACTTTGTTATTCAAAACAGTCGTAAAGAAGTTATTTGATTTTGTCTATATCAGAATACTAAAATGGGATACCAGAGTCTTCTTCCTCTAGCTCTGCTTCGGGTTTAGATTTAGCGGGTTTAGATTCGGGTTCTTCCTCCTTATTTTTCTGATCTTGCTTGAATTTTTTAGCCAACTCAGCACCTTCTAGACCCATTGCGCCCTTAATATAGTTTTCTAGAAAAACTCTTAAACAATAAGCTTCAGCAGGGTTCAAAGCCACACCCACATAAAACTTAGGGTTAGGACAGGAAACAGAAAAAGCAAATCTAGCAATCGTGTGAGTCTCCTCTTGTCCGTCTCTACCACGAAATTTTCTGCTTCCAGCAAATGAACCAGCTTTGATCCAAGTTCCGCTTTCTCCGTTTTTGTGATAAGACTCGAAAGGAATCTTAGTATCAAGAGTATGTAAAATATCTCCCGCTTCCGAAGGAGAGATCATAATACATTTTTTATTAGCTGGATTATATCCAGTTTTCTGTGGACTGCCAGCCCATTCTTTTTGCGGGACAACTTCTACAAAAAGCCTTTCTTCCCACATATCCTTCTTATTTTTCTGCTTGGATACACGAAAACTAGCTAGTCCTCCCGAATTTTTCTTATTTGGTGAAAAAATAGTGTAATTCATAACTGATAATATCTCTAAAAGAGTATAAGGAATTTTTTAGAAAATACAATGATAAATAAACTAGATCCTCGTCAATACAACCCGTATGCGTTAAATACTCCTAGCGGCAACCTGTCTTTTGAAGAGGGCGTTGACTTTTTTAACTGTAACTTGCTTGAAAATTTAACTGGAGATTTTAATATTACTGGATCTTTACAGGTTAATAATGGTAAAGTTATTTTTTCTGATTCTTCTAATCTAATCCAAGATAATAACAATTCAGTTATAAATTCTATAAGTGCATCTGTTAGCGGTTCAAATAATACATTGATTAATTCTAATCAATCTGTTTTGTTGGGCAACAATAATACAATATTAGGTGGAGAACAGAACCGCATAACAGATTCTGATGATTCAGCTATAATATTTGGATCTAATGTTTTAAATCAAAATACCGGCTCTGCAATTATAGCAGATGGAAATTCAGTCAGACCCAAAGAATCTGTTAGAGATAATGCTCTTACTATTGATTTTTCCAGCGGAGCTTTTGTCTTAAATGATCTTTTCGTAGACGGATCAGTTTATCTAAGTGGTAATACCGAGGTTTCAGATGGTTCTTTTACAGTAAAAGAAGGTCATTCTGGTATTTTTGAAGGAGGTATTTGTGTGTCAGGAGAGTCTTACTTAAAAGGCCCATCATATCTTTCTGGTTCTCCAATTCAAAATTTACAAACCCTACTTGAAGCAAGTGGACAACTAAATCATACAGCCACAGGTATCAGCGGTTCATATTTTGAACCTCTGGAAGCTACTGGCGCGCTTTTTGAATTAAATTTAAGATCAACTGGAGCAATCCTTGGTTCTCTAATAGAATCTACAGGTGTTTCTCTTAGTTCTATAATTGAATCTACAGGCGTTTCTTCAACAAATCATACAAACAATCTTAGCGGTATATTATCTGATGAATTTTATGTCGATAAATTAATATTAGACACTGGAAGAACTATTCCAACTAATTTTGACTCTGCTGGTATTAGCGGAGAATTATCTTTCGATCATCAATATTTCTACATTTGCACTGGAGATAGCGCATGGGCTAGAATATTACTTGGATGGAGTTAAGAACTAAGATGATTTAATCTTATTATATTCTTCTCTACTTTGTCCAAAGTGTATTTCTGCACAACCTAAACAAAAATATACTCCACAGTAGAAGCACCTATACATATCTTGGATCGGAAATGTCTTTTCGCATCGACATGTTATTTCCTTTCCCCCGTTTAGTTCTAGACTTTGTTTTTTTAAATCTTTTAAAATTAATGGATTTTTGGTTCTTTTTAAATAATAATCCATTAGTAAAGAATTTTAATCCTTAGTGCTACCGTCCTTGTCTAGCTTTACATTTGGAGTAGAAGCATTGTAATCTACAGAAGCTATACCACCAACCCTTCTTACGGATTGTTTGTCATAAAAGTGTTTTACTCCACGATTTTTTTCGTATTCTTTGAATACTTTGCGCTTGTGCGGGTCTTCGTGACCTAATTTATCTTCTCTTTTTTGAGAGAGGTCTTTAGATATATCCCAAAGATCGCCTATGCTTCCTTTAAACCCCGCAGTTTTTTGAGTAGCTTCCTTAATGTCAAAAGGATTTATGTTTGAAAAAGAATCTACACTAGCATTAGGAACAGTAAAAACCCTTTTGCATTCAACTCCCGTCTCTGGATCGAAGAAAACATGATCGTCTGTCATCTTTTGGATAACTTCATAGAAACCACCTGTTTCTTCATTTTTGTAAACGTAAATTGGCATATTAAGATTCTTCTATTTTTTGTAGAATCCCACTTACAGTTTTTTCGTAAGTAAAATCTTCTCTAAGGTTCTCTCCAATTATATTATTTTCCCCTACTTTTTTCAACGCTCTTTCGATACCGTCAATTATCGCTTCGTCAGAGATTTTGTAATAACTTCCTTGATTGAAGGGATGACCTTTCTTGAAAAACACTTCGTCGTAACATTCTTGTTTTCCTTCGGGTTCTACCAAAATAGAGTTCTCTTGTGTGGCCCAATCTTTATGAGAAGAACAATTAGAAACTACACTCCACTTTCCTAAAGCGGTGGAGTTGAATGCTGGTAAGCCCCATCCCTCGCCATTTGACAGACCGCTCAGATCAATATCAATAAAATTCATCAAATCATTTACTTGAGAGTTTTTTGACAAGTGAGGCAGAAAATTAATATTGTTCCAATTTTTACCTCCAAGAATATTACCTATCAAATTTTGATATGTTTCTTTTTGGAAAAAGGGATTATTAACTAGGCAGTTGAGTTGATAATCTGGATTGTTACCAAACCTTTCAAGCCACAGTTTTATGATTCGCTCTGTATTTTTTCTTTTTTCAAACTTACCAATCAATCCAAATTGGATCGGCTTTCCATCAACATTTTCTACATCTTTTTTGTAGAAGTCTGGATCGAAACCAAGAGGCAAGTAAGAACAGTTTTCTAGACCTATTTTTTTAAAAGAATCGGCAGCCTCTGAAGAAGAGAAGAAAGTCCAAGTCTGATTTTTTAAAATGTTATACTCCTCTACTGTAGGTGAATCTACCTCATAAAAAGTATATAGATATTGATCGTTTGTAAGCTTCTTTTCAGAACCATTAATATGCCAGCACTTGATTGTTGGTAACTTGTGGTCAAAAAATTTAAAACGCCCATGTGAAAGTGATGTTATCTGCCCCCTTACCAATTCATCTAAGGAATCGAAAGATTCAAAATCCCCCTTTTCTCCAACCGGAAAAATAGCTGAAACTGCGTCTTTTTTTAATAGCTCTCTAAGAAAATTTACAGAAACGTTCCCTAAAGATAAATTGTTGATTGGACCATCAAATAACACTTTCATTTAAAATAGCTTTCTTTATTACTTTTAACGTTTTGGCATGACTAGCTTGAACCGCTTGAGGACTAATCTCCATTTCTTTTGCAATTTCAGTAAAGGATAAACCCGCCCTGTTATCGCCACCAAAATATTTTTTCTCAAAAATCTCAAGTGCTTTTGGTGTGCATCTTTTAGAAGCCAAAAACAAAATTCTCTCTACCTCTTCTTTTTTTGAGAGATAGGCATCTGGAGAAAGATGCGTTTCTCCACCAAATCCCTCATCAAACTCACAAAAATCTGGTTCGTCTCTTAATTTAGACCTTTGACTTAGACAAAGATACTTAGTTTTGTTTGCCAGCCAAGTGTGAAACTTTATATTCCTATCTGGATCAAACGTTTCAATAGCCTCGTAAAACAAATGTTCTTTTCTTTGGACTAATTCTTCAACATCCCAAGAATTTTTTGAAAACGGCAAGTTTTTTGAAATTATTTTATAGAAAAGACCTGAGTGCCTTTCGACAAGCTCAAGCAAAGCGTCTTCACTTTTCGCCTCCTTTACCTCTCTCACCAATTGTAAATCTTCTATTTTGATCATAAAAATAAATTAATATTTTCTTTAAGGATTTGAGAGGATTTTTCTCTTACTACATTTTTAAATTGACCCAAATCATCTTCCCAAGGTAGATTAATAACTAAATCTGCTGCATCCTCTAGTTTCTCTTCATTCGCAGCCTCGTCTTCGTTGGGTGCTTTTATTTTTTGAAGTTTTCCATCTGAATCTTTTTTATATCTACAAATATGAATATGAAGATTCTTTCGTTTACTATGAAACCAAGATAGTTCATCTTGATCAAACTGAGCGAATCTTAAATCAGATATGAGAACAACATTAAGCGAAGAATATAAATTATCTAAAGCATCTATTCTTTTTTGAAGCTTTTTTACAAAGTAGAGATTATCCTTAGTTCTCTTTGACATTCCATAACCTCGTAAAAAATGTCTGATGATTTCTTTTTCAGAGTCCTCTTCCGTCCAAGCTGATATCCCAAATTCCTCTTGCACAAATGCTCCAACCTCTTGGCGTATGCGGTCGGCAAAAGACAAGATACTTACTGTTAAGTTAGGAGAAAAATCTTCTACTTGTCTCTGAAACTCAAAACAAAAAGAATCCTTTCCAGAACGAGCGAATCCAGTAAAAGCTACGTAAATTTTATCATCCATAATTATTCTCCTGTAGAGCCGAACCCACCTTCGCCTCTTTGTGATTCTTTGCAATCACTAAATTTGTCAACCTCAACGTAGTTGCTAAGTATTTGCTCTGGAAACCAAACTAATTGACCGATCTTATCTCCTTTTTTGTAAATCTTATCAAATTTAACTTTAGAATATCCTTCTATCGTCTCATGCATCGGCCAAAGATAGCGAAACCTTAGCTTTACTTCTCCCCTATATGAAGAATCTATAACCCCAACTCCGTTGGCAAGAGTCAACCATTTATTAGAAATGCTTGAACGAGGAAAAATCAACCCGTGAATTGTATCCGCAAACGGTGCTAACCTGACTCCCGTAGAGTATTCTATAAATTGATTTTCGTAATCAAAAACTGGATCAGACGAAGCTACAAGATCATAACCTAGATCACCATTATTCTTAGGCAGAATATTCTGTTGATTAGTAACTTCTACGAACATACCACTGAGTATAAGTCAAAGATTCAAAAAATCAACTAAAAAATCACTATTTTAACTTTTTTCACTTTTTGGTTGTTTTTGGGTTGATGGATTTTTATAATAAAAACGGAATGAGCCGCGAGGCTTATCTCTGAACCTTACAGAGCGGCGGCACTAAGAGCCTAAATCGGAAACCAAACTCAGCGGATAGGCTCTGGAATAAAGAAGAAAGTTAATAGATTAACCTTATAGGATGCGTAACGAAGTTAATAAATCCTATAGTGATCATATAACCTATGTTGCCGAATTAGATACAGTCCGGTAGCTAGGTTAGTCTAACCAAACCAAAGAAAGCGTGGATAGAGTTTTTAATGTTCTTTTCTTTCTTTTTGACTTGACTTATTTAGATTATCGGTGTAAGATTCTACTACATGATTCAAGTAGAGATTACTGACGATATGCTCTGTGCCGCCAGAAAAAAGGCGGTTGAAATGGGCAAGCTTTATAAAAGCATAACAAGAGGTCAGGGAAATCTTGCTGGTTTCATTGGAGAATTTATCGCCCAAAAGGTTATGGGTGGAAAAGTCGAAAACACTTATGACTACGATCTTGTGTTGGATGATGGAACAAAAGTTGATGCTAAGACAAAACGCACCTCTGTAAAACCATTGGAAGAATACGATTGTTCTATATCTACAAGCACAAGAATTCAAGATTGTGATGTATATGCTTTCGTTCGTGTTAAGAATGACTACTCTGTAGGCTGGTTTCTTGGAGTGAAATCTAAAAAGAATTTCTTTTCAGAAGCAACCGAATACAAGAAAGGCGATAAAGATGAGAGTAATAACTTTACTTTCAGAAGTGATTGTTTTAATATTAAAATTGCCGAATTAGATAAATCTTATGAGTAGAGACATTTTCGCTCCAAGGGAGCATTTTAAGCCGTTTGAATACAAAGAGTGTGAAGAATATACAGATGCCATTAACCGTTCCTTTTGGGTCCATACGGAGTGGAGTAAAGCTTTAGAGAAAGACGTTCAAGAGTATCATACCGAACTAACAAAAGAGCAGAAGGAGGTTATTAAAAAATGCCTACTTTTAATCTCTCAAATTGAAGTAAGTGTAAAGACTTTTTGGGGTAATATCCATACACACTTACCCAAGCCAGAAGTGCAGATGGTTGGTGCTACCTTTGCTGAGTCAGAGGTTAGGCACGAAAGAGCTTACTCTCACCTACTGGAAGTTATGGGACTCAATAATGAGTTCGAAAAGATTTATGATATTCCAGTTATTATAGATAGACATAACTATCTTAAAAAATATAAGGATTTTGCTCAGGCTAGAATGGAGAAAAACTTTGTAAAATCAATCGTTCTCTTTTCTTTGTTTATTGAGAATGTATCTTTGTTTTCTCAGTTCTTTATCATAATGTCTTTCAATAAGCACCGCAAGAAGCTTAAAGCTGTTAATAATATTGTTGCGGCAACTTCTAAAGAAGAAGCTCTGCATGGTTCTTTCGGAACTTATATCATTAGACAAATCAGAGAAGAGCATCCAGAATATTTTAACGACGAGTTCAAATCGTTAATTTATAACTACTGTAGAAAAGCTCTTGATGCAGAGAACAAGGTTTTGGATTGGATTTTAGAAGAGGGGGATACTGACTTTATTAAAAAAGAGCAGGTCCAAGAGTTTGTAAAGGATAGGCTCAACACAAGCCTTTCTGGAATTGGCCTAGACCCGATTTTCGAAACGAATGAAGACCAACTTATAAAGACTAAATGGTTCAATGAAGAACTTTTAAGTGATGTTCATGTTGACTTCTTTGATCAAAGACCTACTGCTTACAACAAATTTGATCAGTCTTTCGATGAAGACTCTATTTTCTAAAAATGAATTGGCTAAATAAAAAATCACAAATCTTTCTTAATAACGGCTACTTGTCAGAAGGCGAGGACGCGATTGAAAGAATTAAAAGCATTGCTTCGGCAGCAGAGAACTACCTTGGTAAAGAAGGTTTTGCAGATCGCTTTTATTATCACATGGAGAAAGGTCATTTTCTTCTCTCTTCTCCAGTGTGGGCTAACTTTGGCAAAAAGAGGGGGTTCCCTATTGCGTGTTTTAACAGTCACGTAGAAGACACTATGGACTCAATCCTCTACAATACAGCCGAAGTGGGGATGATGACTAAAATGGGAGGTGGAACTTCTGGCTACTTTGGTGAAATCAGACAGCGAGGTGCAGCTATTTCTACGGGAGGCATATCGGATGGTGCTGTAACTTTTATGCAGCTATTTGATTCAGTATCCCACGTATGCAAGCAAGCAGACGTTCGTAGAGGAAAGATGGCAGCATATCTGCCTATTGACCACGGGGATATTGAAGACTTCTTGAATATTAGAAAAGAAGGTCATCCTATTCAAGACCTGTTAACTGGTGTTGTTGTAAAAGATGATTGGCTTAAAGAGATGAAGAGCGGAGATAAGGAGAAGCGTAAAGTTTGGGCAAAGGTTCTTGAGAGTCGCGCACAAACTGGACTTCCTTATATTTATTTTTACGACAACGCAAATAACGCTGCGCCACAAGTTTACAAAGATAATAACAGAGATATTAAAAGCTCAAACCTATGTTCTGAAATTATGCTATCGTCTGATAAAGACGAATCTTTTGTTTGTTGTTTGGGATCAATGAATCTGCTTCATTATGATGATTGGAAGGACACTGACGCTGTAGAGATTATGTCCTTTTTTCTTGATTCGGTTTTGACTGAATTTATCCAAAAGTCAGAGGGTGTTTCATTTATGCAAAGACCAAGAAACTTTGCTATAAATCAAAGAGCGATTGGAATTGGAGCTACAGGTTATCATTCTGTTCTGCAAAGTAAAATGATACCATTTGAGTCTCTTGAGGCTCAGATGTTGAATACAGAAATGTTTGAAACAATTAAAAATCAAAGCCTTGAAGCATCCAAGAAAGCAGCTAAAGAAATGGGCGAGCCTCCAATGCTAGAAGGTCGAGGGGAGCGATGGGTTACTCGCATGGCTGTGGCTCCAAATACTTCGTCTGCTTTTATTCTTGGTCAAGTATCACAAAGCATTGAACCTTTCAAAAGTAATTACTATGTAAAGGACATTGCCAAGTTCAAAGGCACTATTAAAAATAAGTATCTTGAAAAGCTGCTTAAAGAAAAAGATAAAAACACTAGCGATGTTTGGGATTCTATCTTGAGAAATAATGGCTCTGTTCAGCAACTGGATTTTTTAACTGAAAAAGAAAAGGCTGTATTCAAGACATTTGCTGAGATTTCTCAAAAAGAGATTATTACACAAGCAGCGCAACGTCAGAAGCATATTGATCAAGGTCAAAGCCTTAATATTATGATTCCATCGGGTGTTTCTGCTAAAGAAATGAATCAACTAACACTTTACGCTTGGGAATCTGGAGTAAAAAGCCTTTACTATCAACATAGCAGTAATGCAGCACAGGAGCTTTTCAGAAAGTTTAACGAAGATAATTGTTCTGCGTGTGAAGGTTAAAAAAAGGTTGACTATATTTGACTAATGATCTATACTTGTAGTAGATTATGAGTAAAGCAAAAAAAATAGACAACTCAATCGGACCAAAAAAAGTTTCAAGAGATGAAAATGGTCTGCTAGAAAATATTCAATATATGTTCAATGAAGATGGTTTTGTCGATTGGCGAGCCATGATCAATGATGAACACCTTTACCCCAACAAAGGTTGGTTTGAGAAGTTCGACAAAGAAGTTCCAGATTCAGTCAAGGGTTTAAAAGATCATCAACTTTTGATCAAGCTATCTGGTATCAAGGAGCTTCTGAAACTTAGAGGTTATAAGAGCGTAAATTTTACAGTTATAGAAGCATCTTACGATAGAGCGGTTGTTAAATGTGAAGTTAAATTTACTCCTAATTATGAAACAAATCACAAATCTATTGACTTTACAGAAGTAGCAAATGCCACTTCAAATAACTGCGATGGCTTCTCTGTTAAATTTTTAGAATCAATTGCAGCTAATAGAGCTTTCGTCCGTTGTGTAAGAAACTTCTTGAACGTTCATATTGTTGGTGCAGATGAAATTGATAAGTCTACTCCAAAGAAAGAAGAAGACCAATCTGATGTATTGGAAACTAAAACGGTATCTTCCGCTTCATTCAGCCCACAAGAAACTCTGTCTAGTAAATTTGAAGACTTAAAAGACTTCAAAGAAACTTTGCGAAAGCTTTGGAAAAAGGAACTTTACAGAAATGAAGATGCTGCACTTTGGGATTCTTTTTCAGATATACCAGCAAAAGAAGCTAGAATTATTTTAGGTTTGTTGGATTAACTTCCAATTCTATTTTTAACAAAAGCATTTTGAGAAAATCTCTTAACTTGATCAGTTGTTGATGAACCTAAAAATTCTCTAGATAAAGATGTATCTATTTGAGCGAACTTAATTGAAGAATATCTAATAGATGTAGAAATACCTTGAGCGCCCATTGAAACAGAAATAGAGCTAACACCTTTATCCATATCAAAATCGGCTCTTTCTGGAGGTCTAAAATATTTTATATCAGTTGTAATAAATGGTCCTTCAAATTCTGGATTAATCGTATTTATATTTTTAATAAAATGGTTCGCTTCTTCGTATTCAGAAGAAAATACGCTGAATTGCCGTGACGCAAATTGTTTTACATTAGACAAATCAGTTCTAAGAAAATTAATTTCTGGTGAGCTAGTATCTTGCTGGTCACCAGAGCTTTTATCATTTCCAACCACCATATACTTTACAATTAATTTTTCCTTTACTCCATCTAATACTCCAGTATCATCAAATGCTTGCTCGCATCTTTTTGCTATATCTTCAGCTTTACTAGTGCTTTTATTATCTTGCTTTACAAGAAAACGACCCTGTGTGCTTGTAAATAAGTAAAAGTTTTTGTGAATTCTTTCAGAAAACCCTTCACCTTCATCTTCAGATATCCCGTTGTCATTAAAATATTTCATATCTCTAACTGCAATTACATGGAATCTAGACCCAAGAGGATTACCTTCATCATCCTCATCATCAGATGTATTATCCTCTTCTTCATCATCCCCTTGTAATATTTTTAGTCTTGCAGCTAAATCCTTTACTCTAATATTTTTAATCTTACCTCCCGTTTTATTCGCTGCTTTTATTCGTAATTTCTGCAAGAAACTAAGTTCGGGAACGTTATCTATGAATTCGTTTGCATCTGCTATAGCTATAACATATTCTCCTGATTTTAACTCTGTGTCAAGATATTGCCTACGATCTAATCTTCTCTTTGAAATAGGGCTGCTAATATAAACGCCTCCCAACAGAGTCATATAACTGTCGATAAAAGCAAGATAATTGGCTTCGCTTACAGAAATGGCATTTTTTCCATTTATTAATAATCGTATAGCATCTGTAGAGATACTAGGATCGAAGTCAAAGAAATTATATCTATCATCAGAATTTATAACGCTAAACCAGTTCCCTCTGTTTTTATCTAACAGATTCACGTCCGAATAACGATATTCATCTGGTCCATAATAAGTGCCATTAAGCTCAAACGGCCTAGTTTCCCCTAAAGCAAAAACAAGTTTATCTGTAGCTTCTGTATCTTGTGTTCTATTGTAGAAAGGTGCGACTATTTTGGCAAATTTTATGTCTGCCTCTTTTAGATCCAACTCTTTAAAGAGTTCCTCTCCACTTAACTTGTATAAGACATGTTTTTTTGCTTTCGGTGCAACAGACGTGGAAGAAGAATTCTCTCCTACAAATTTAGTAGCCTGTCCTTTTATAAAATGATGAGTTGCTTCTACATTTTTTATACTTTTAGTTAATGTAAGTTGCTCTGCGGATTCTGTATTTTCAAAATTCAAATACATATTGTTTAAATTTGTATTAATAGATGCTATTTCACCATTTGTAACAATATGTATTTTCTGAGTAAATGGATCTACATAAAAAGACCTACCTATTTTTGATAATACACTTGATAAAACTTTTCTAAAACTTCCAGAATCGGAAAACATTATATTTTCATCTGATAAAAAACGCTCATCATTAGATTCAAATGAAATACCTTTTGAAAGAAATAGTTTGAATAAGTCTGATGCAGTATAACCAAACTTTAACTCAGCTTGTTCTGGATCATAACCAAGCGAGATTAAAGGAAGGTGATTTGCTAATAACATTGTTTTGTCGGTAGTTAATGTTCTATTTAACTCGAATGCATCAATAACCACCCTTTTTTCTTCTACAAAAGTATTACCATCAATTAATTGCTCTGCGGAGGGGTCAATGGTTATTGTGCGAGAAGCTTCTTCTCTCAGGGTAATCCTTCCAAATCCAATAACATTCACTCCATTACCAAAATTTTTGTTAAAATTTCTAGATGTTGTAGGACGAGCTAGATTACGTGAAAACCTAGTGTTTTTTGGATAATCTAATGGAGAGAGAAAAAGTGTTTTATCAATTAAATATCCATTAGAAGATAAATTTCCTCTCATGTCAGTATGAGTTCCCCATATAAAGACCATTTCTCTGTCTAAAATCTCTGACATCGAATCAATCAACTCTACTTGTAAAGTAGTAAATTTACTATCTTGTCTTAGAGAAGTCTCTAAGACTATCATCTCAAGACCAAACGGAGGTATGTGAACTTTTTCATTCATCTTTGGCACATTATATTCATTATTCTCACTAATAATTGTTAGAGTGCAAGTTGATGCTTCTGAACCAGATTGGAAATTATAGTTGATAGACATAATTTCTCCCCCAAATAAAGAGCCTAAATTTTTTCTAGAATGTTCTGTAGCCATATTAAAAGACAATATATTTTGGTTCTGTAGAAATTTTGAATTCAAAAGTGTTATTTAATCCCGTCTCAATTATATCTAGAAGTAATGACGAAGTTTCTAAAAGCTCATCATCATCAACCCTCATTCCGTTTAAATAACCAACAGTAGTGTCTTTATTAAAAAAGACTCCTGTTAAATCAAAAAGCCCACTTGTAAAAACGTCCTCCTTAATTGGCATTCTAAAAAGAAAGCCTGTCTCGGTGGTGTCTCCTATATAATCAAAATTCCCATTTGAATTTTCTACATAATCTTGACCACTTACAAGTTTTGCGCCATTGAGAAAAATTAAGTCACCTGATAAATCATTAGCAACCCCACTAAAACCTATGATCAGTTCATTATGAACTGATGAAGAGAAAAATGGGTGTTGTCCGCTTTGTATAAAATCATGTTTCAAATTATTTGTCTCAAAAAGAAAGAGATCAGTAACCCCTGTTGATGATCTAAGTAAAGAACCAGATAAAAAGAAGTCTCCAGTATGAGAAATAATTTCTCGTTGACCAATAACTTCAACATCTGCCTCTGTTTCTAGTAAAGTTTGACCATTTAGATAAACATCATTAATTAAAGGGTTTCTACTATTTATAGAGCCAATCCCGTTAGAAACTTGACCTACATTGTAGTAATCCTCTTTTCTTGAAAGAAGTCCAGTATTTTGAATATATTCAATCATATTCTATGAGAAAGGTAGTGTAGGTAATCATATTTGTATTGTTCTGCGTAGCCTTCTCTAAAAATTAGGTTTTCAACCACTGTTCCAGTTCTATTGAAGTCTTTACTTAAAAATGTTTTCAAATATCCAGTTGGCTCATTTATCAAAATTCCAGTAATTCCACTTATATCATATAGAGGAATAATCCCTGTCGTTTTTACGGTTTTACTAGATTGTAAACTAAAATCCGTAACTACATTAGATATATCAATTAATCCCAAAGTTGCGTGTGCGTCATCTCCGGTATCCGTATAATTATTTTCTGGAATTAGAAAAGAAGTCTCCTCTGTAAACACGCCAGAGTTATTTGGCAAAGTGTATCCAGTGATAAACCTTTCACCATCTTTTAAGGTTGAAGGAGTAAATTCGTTTCGTATTAAAGTGAATTCAATTAATTCACTATCTAACAAATCTTCTTGAAAGCCAGTTATAACAGCTTGATACCCTGTAATTCCAACCGGATGAACAAGACTTATATCAGCCCCTGTAATAACATTATCTATGTATGATGCTCCAGAAACAGCAGAGCCAGTTGCCACAAAACCGGATGCAATTGATTTTAAATCAGATGGACCATGAACACCTGTGATCATCATAAACTGATCTAAGTATCCACTAAAAGTATTGTTGTCTTGTCTTATATAATGGTCTGATTTTCCTATGTAGAAATTGCCAGTGTATTCAAGATTTTCTAATTTGCTATCAGTTCTTAGCGAGGTGGTTTCAAAATTGTCATCTGCTAAATTATAAACTGAAAAAGATACTCGATATGGTGAAACTGTAGCAGAACAAATGTTTTTGTTAGCTAATTCTAAATCATCAGCCACAAGCACGTATTCTCCCACCTCTGAATCTATTCCTTGAAAGAAAAGTTTGTTTCTATCGTTTATGCCTATGTTAAATCCTTTACCATAACTAAAAGATACTTCACCGTTGTCAAAAGTTTCTTTATTTAAATTACCGAAAAGCACACCATTTTTCCTTTTTATTTTTTCAAAAGAAAACAGAAAGGATGTTTCAGTTTCAAAATCATCTGGAGACATGAAGCCTTCATCTAAGAATGCATCAAATTTTATACTTGAAAAGCTAAGATCAACACCACTCTTTTCATTCAAGAAAAAAGTCTCTAATCGCGAGCCAGCTTCTGCTTCTGTAGCCCCTGTAGCGTCTATGACAAGCCCTGTGTGTCCGACAGTAGAAGACGGCGAAACATTCATCACAACACCTGTAAACTCTCCTCCAGAGCCTACAACGCCAGTTGTTTCATCCTCCATAGAATAATACAGCATGATAGCACCAGTGCCATTATTTAAATAAGCGTTGGCTAATGTTGAAAGAGTATTATTCATTTATGAAACTTCTTGATATGGATATAGTATTATTTCCAGTTCGAATTGTATCTGAGGCCATAGAAGAAGAACTTCCAGAGTGTTGTGATATATAATTATAAATAAAAGAAGTGGCAGAACCAACGCTAATTCCTGTATTTAATGTTCCATTCACAGTTACGGATTTTTTTTCTAAAGTATCATAAAGGTTTTGAATGCTAAAAGACCCATCAATGGTTGACTTTATTCCATATGCAGCAATGGGATGCTGAGTATCTATTGTTACTTCAGCATTTTTGATCATTCCAGAAAATAAATCTGGTATATTAGAAAAAGAATATGAATAATTAATTTCAGAAGAATGAGGATTTTTATCTATACTAAAATCTTGAATTGTAGTGTTTAAAGGTGATGAGTTATAATTTAAACTAAAGCCAGTAAAATGTTCAAAATGAGATTGTGCAATAGGGTATGGATCGAAACCGCTAAAAACAGCCTCGACTTTTTGATATCTTTGTTCTTGCTCTGGAGCGTCTGTTAAAAATATATCTTTGGTCCCGTCATAATAAAATTTGCCATTTAAGGATACTATAATTCCACCTTGATCTTTCGATGCTTCAAGTGAAGAAGAAAAGTCATTTAGAACTTCGCCTGTTCTAAAATCAGTGGGATCGTTAAAAGAAAAGCTGAAAGAAATACTATTCGCTCCAGTGTCTATATCATAATTGTATGATTCAGGTTCACGGAAAATATCACCATACAATGAATTTTCGTAATCAATTTTAGTTCTTTTAACAGCATTTTTCGCAAATTCTGTTGCATCTTCAGGAGTAAAATATCCCGTATCTGCGCTACCGCTTATCCCTCCTACAATAGTTCCATTTACCGTTAAAGAAAGCGAAGAATCTGCATTAAAAGATATTTGGCATTCTGGTCTAATTATTGAATCAGGCCGATCTCTACCATCAATAGATTCGCTAAGTTCATAAGTCTCGGTAACGCCATAAGAGTTATCTACCCTATTTACTGTTTCATTTTTTGATTTTAAAATAGAAGTATTTCCCGTAAAGAAAATAGACATATTATCAAATCCATTTAAACGAGATTCTACGAATTCTTTTGCGACAGTTAAAGTATCTGCGCCTGAAGTTTTTCTTGCGCTGGCGCTAACAGTGTGAACTACATTGACAGTATTGTTGTCTTCGTTTTCTTCATATTCCCAAGTGTCAACAGGGTTTTGAATACCATAAAATTTAGAAAAGTCTTTTTCGTGAAATACTTCAAACGATACATTGTATGGTAATATTCTAGTTAAATCAGAATCTTGAAAACTTATGCTAATCGGCTTTGCAAAGTCAAATCCAGTATTTCCAACAGTCAACTGTTGAAAGCCACTAGATAAACCAATAACCATTTCTTCTTTTTGAGCTTTTAATGAAGGCAAATCACATCCGGTTAATTGCCCTATAAGTTCTATAGAAATTATAGAATGGTCTACTCTACCACTCAAAAAAACAGGCGCTTCATCTTGGCCTACAAATGGAAGTGGTTGTGGAAAAGAATATCCTCCGTAAGAAATATCAATCATTAATCAAAAAAAGTAAATTCCAAAGTAGATGAAACGGTTTTTTGCAAAGGTCTTTCGCTTGTCCTTTTGGATGTTATATATTTGTATTCAGAGTCTGGTTCATTTTGAGAAGCAAGTGTTAGAGAATCTTCTACAAAAGATTCATCATTTGAAACCATATTTACAGATACAGTTCTTTTTCCTTCAGTTTTATTTTCATTTCTTGTTATAATTTCTTTATTACCAAGAATAGGGGTTACAGAATCTCTGTTGACTTGATTAGTATCAGATATAGAAACCGTTCTTTTTAACACTCCGTCTGCTTCGTCTAGATAATCTGGATTAGTTGTTAAATTAATTCTTTGAGAAGCGCTCCTTTGAATCGGATTAAACGAAACAGACCTAGAAACTTCATTTAAAGTGATATCAGCAGTTTCTGGAAACAAAATTGCTATTTTATCTACTGCTATGTTAGGATTATTCTTCAAATATAAAACAGATTGATTGAACGCATCATTTTTATTTGAGGCTTTTGTAACTACATTTAAAGAAAAAGAATAATCTTCAAAAGCTGCATTTTTTTTGGACGCGCTGTAATTTACGTTCGTTGAAGAATTTTGTCTTGGGTCATTAGTGAAAGATACAGACAGAGAACCTAATCCTCCATCTCCTTTTAAGCTTTTTTCTATAGAAGATGGTATTCCAAACTCTGAAGAGTTCTCCAAAATCAACTCATCTAGAGTTATCTGCATACCAGAATTCAAATTAACTTCTATAGGTTTTTGAAGAGCCTTTATCTCAATGTCGAATTTTTTTTCAGTATAACCATCATTGTTTAAAGATTCGCTGTGAGTAGATTTTTTAGAAAAAGTTATTCCGTTTTTTGTTTCTATGCGATTAGAAGAAAATGATTCTGAAAAACTGATTTCTTTATTTAAAATATCATATGTTTCAGAAATAGAAGGTTTTAAGCCAAGGTTGAATCTTGCATTTTCTGAAATACCATCTTCTTGAAAACCATAAGAGGGTCTATTATTAAAATACGCTCCTTTAATAAAAAGATAAGCTTTGTTGAAAAAATCATTAGAAGTATCTTGTCTGTATTTTAAATTTAAATTTCTCTGATAAGAATAAGAATTTTCGTCTCTGGAAAATGAGAAATCTTCAGAGAAAGATTCAACGTCTTGAGGAGATGGAGTATTTTGAGTTATGTCATATAAAGCTCCATCATCTGAATTCAACTTAACCCTTTCGCTTATCGAGATGCTGGCAGTCGTTATTCCCGCTCTATTGGACTCAGGTAAGCTTAATGAAGTGATCTCTCCATTCCTAAATTCATCTATGCCTATTTTAGCCGCAATGTTTGGCCTCATGTAAGCATTTTGCAAAGCTTCGATACCTTCTAGCAAAGTATCACCATCTTCCATTCTAGCATCGTGAATAGAAAATTCATAATTTGCAGTAAAAATTAAACCCCAAACGTGTTCACTATTTAAATAGTTGAACTCCGTAGTTGAGCTTGCGTTTGTTATTTTTGTAACTATTAAAGACATTTTATTTTGGTTTGATCCTGTCTATGCCTTCTAGCTTATCTTTTTCCGCTATGATAGTTTCTGTTAAAGCTGACATTGCCTCTTGTAAAGCTGCTTGAGCTTGGGTTAAAGGATTTTCTTGTCCATCCTCTCCCCCCCCAAGTTCGCTAAGAGCGTTAGCGGCAGTCTGACCAGCCTCTCCTAATGTTTTAAGATCGTTTGCTACAGTTCCTATTTCCTCTCCTATAACATCAATACCAAGAGCATTTGCTTCATCATTAATTTTTTTTGCAAATGCTTTTATTTCTAAGGCTGCTCCTTGTAATACATCTCCAACTTTTAGACCCTCCCCTAATCCCTCTTTAGGTGTTGTGTCAAATTGCAATCGCTGTGAACTAACGTCACTTGCTTTTTCACCGGCTCTTAGTGGTTCTTGCTTTTCTGCATCAGCACTTGCTTTAAGAAATGCGTTATCTAGCTCCTGTGCTTCTGTTAGATTTGTGGCTAAGGCAGTGGAAGAAGCGTCTTCTAAGCCTTCTTGTTTCACAAACAATCTTGTTATTCCTGCAACAACCGCGCCAACTAGTCCTTCATTACCCTCTGAATCAATCGCACCTAGAGAGTCAAAAGCTGTATCAAATAGTTCCTGCACGTTTACTAAACTTTCTTTATCAGTTATATTGTCTAATGCAGTATCTAATTTAGCTACGTCGCCTAAAGCAGTTTGTATAATTCCCCTTGCTGGATCACTAATCCCACTATCCTCATCGGTAGCAAAATCGCTAAGTTTTTTAAATTCATCTAGAGAAAAGTTTTCCCCAACAAGTCCAAGTTGCTTTTGTTGATTAGCAGTAAAAGTCTTATCAACACCTAAACTAAGTAAATCTATTTGTTTGTCCAATTCAGTTCCGCTTCCCTGTTTAATTGACGCTGCAAATTGATCTATTGTATCCCCACCAATTAAGGCTATAGCCTCTTCAGCTTTTCGGTCTTCTAGACCACGATCTTTTAAAAATTTGAAGAAATCAGAACTAAAAGCTTTAATTTCACGACCTTCAAATTCGCCAAGACCTCCTTTTTCAAGAACAAAGTCTTCGGTGTTTTTTAAGTTTTCTCCGAAATTAGTTTGTATCGTTTTTATTAATTCATCGTTTAAGTTTTTTCGTGTTTTAAGTTCGTCAATGGTAATTTTTTTATTTTCAATTATAGCAGCCGTATTAGCTGTGTCAACTTTACCAAAAAAGCTTGCGATATCAGAATCAAATTCTTGTAAAGTGTCTTCAGTTAGAGCGCCAAAATCAAACAATACATCTTTGGCACTTAAAAACGCCTCCATATCTTCTGATGTTAATTTTCCTGACTCTTGTTTTTCTACAATTTTAAGCATTGTGTCTACAGCATTATTAGCTTCTTTATTACTATCAACTATTGCCTGTGTTTCTTCTCCTCCAATTTTTTTCAATGCATCTACGGCTGAATCTATAAAGAAGCTTATCCCTCCGTTGTCTACGTTTTTTGTTGGCGCAAACCCTCCTATGCTTTCCTTGCTAAAAGTATTAATTAACTCTTTTCTTATAAAATCGGGACTCAGTAGATTCGCGGGAATTTTAGTGTCACCAAAAAACTCGTTCCCGCTTAAAGTGTCCGCGAACCCTTCAATAATATCTCTTACTTTAAACAATTCTGGAGTTGTGCCATCATTAATACTTGTTCCCTCCATCGCATCTGCTACTTTTTCGCTACTTGCAACCGTCGCTACAAGAGAGTTTAAAATATTTTGTATATCTTTTCTAGGATCTAAATTTAATGTGTCAAAACTTGATGATAAACCAGCCGATGCCGCTTGTTTATCTGAAACTGACTGAATTGATCCTCTTACATCCAGAAATGTTTTATCCAAATCTTTAGTAGCTACATTTATATTTGCTGTTCTTTGATCTTCAATTGATGCTCTTTTTTTAGAGGCTGATGGGTCGTCTCCTAAAGTTGTATCTAACTTAGATGCCTTTTGTGCTAATTGAATTTGTGAATCTATTCCCCCAAAAACGTTGTCATCAAAAAATCTTTTGCCTTCACTTACGCTCTGAAAGGCAGAAACAAAAACTCCACCAGCAGATTCTACATTTCCGCTAAGTTCTTGTATTCTAGATGAAAGAAGTTTAAACCGATTATTTAATCCTACAACATCAGCAAATGCACCAGTTCCACCGAGTTCCTCTCTTTGTATAGAGTCTATTCTTTCGTTTAATTCCTTACTTGCTTGAAGGAACGGATCGTTGTTCGTTTTAGCTTCGTTTGCAATAATTATTTCAGTTGGATCAATAAGGCGAATTGCAGCGAGTATTTTATCCAAGACACTAGAATTATCACTAACTAAAAGATTTTTATTAAATTCTCTAATTACTTGCAAATCGTTAGAACTTTCTGGACCTATTTTACCTTGTTTTTCAAGAAACGCCGCCCTCTGATCTCGATTTAATTTTTGAGCCAACAAAAGACTGGCAACTACAGCCGCTATTCCTAATGACGCTAATTTAAATTTATGTGGTAAAAGTGCTATAACAGTAGCAAAAGCAGATACACTGTTTACTCCAAGTATAAGTTGATTATTAAAATCTTGAGCAGCTTTAGAAGCAATCTGTTGACTCTTTTTTAATTTTTCTATTTTTTCAGTTAATTTTTCAATTTTAACTTTTTCAGTTTCGTTATCTAACTTTGATAATACTTGTTCTAATTTTTCTATTTCCTTAGATAATTGCTTAGAGGTGATTGCAGCTTCAGTATTCGCGCCTATTAATTCTGTCAGAACAGGAGATAAAAAAGAAAGGCCAAGACCTAACGCTGCTCCTACTGATGCATTGCTCCCTGATCCTTGAGGTTTGGGAGCAAAATTTGGAACAAAACCAGAAGCAAAAACATCTTTTAAACCATTTGGTTCATCTCTTGTGTTTGTAACAGCAAGTCCCGAAGGATTGGACTTATTGACAAGTCTTTTGTCATTTGAAATACGAACTTGACTTTTTGAAATGCCAGTTCCAGAAGTCTCTCTTGAGATGGCTTCTCCCAATGGATTAGCAAAATTTGGTATAAATCCTGCGGCTTTGGCAGCAATAGGGAAATTTTTCCTACCCTTCAGATCAAAACTTTTACCTGTGGTTTCCTTAACAATTTTTCTTGCAAAACTATTTAAGTTTGTAGGGGAAGCAGAAGACTTAAATTCACCCAAAGCAAATGGTTTAATACCAAACAAAGCAAAAATATCAGGATTAAGACCTTCACTGTCAGTAGACCTTAAATCAAAATCGCCTTGCTCTTTAGTGATATCTATTTCCTTTACTCCTAACGCTGTAGCTACACCAGCTTCAAAAGCCGCGCCTACAGCCCCTCCAATAGCGCCAAGTCCACCCTTTTGTTCCTCAAGTCTTTTTTTAACGCTCTCTTTTGATGGTTTAGTGGATGGTCCTTTTAGAACTTTAGCAAATTTTGTTGCTTTTTCTACCATACTACCTTTGATAGCTTCTTCCAAATCAGCCGCTTCTGGATCTTGAACTTTACCTACATTCCTTGGCAAAATTGGTCCTCGCACATTAACGCCCTTCATGTCAAAGAAGATTTTTCCTGTAGGAGTGGTAAAATGACCCCTTTTTGGAGGTGACTGCTTCGCGCCTATCTTTGGAATTAAAAATCCAAATTGAGAAGCGTTAATATTTATTCTATTGCTTTCAGAACCTAATGGAGTTTTTCCAGCTTTTTTTCTTTCGAGGGCTTTTTTTGCGTTTGGAAAATTTGATGATAAAGCTTTTAATCGTGTGTCTGAAAGCTTCTCAAGTTCTTCAACTGTAGTAGATTCATCAACCCTTGGTTGATTGGATGGCGCGCCTCTTCTCTTAAAATTAGGCACAAATCCCTTTGCATAATTAGGAATAACAGCAGAATCCCCGTTTCTACCAAAATTGGGAATCTCAGTTTCCTGAGAGTTCATAACAAATTTCCGACCACCAATAGTGCCTTGAGAAAGCTTTGGCCTAACAGCGCCTCTCGCTCCAAGAGAACGTGCTTCGGCAACTTCCATAGCTCCTTCAATCGGCATAAAGCCCGAAGCCCTGCCCCTACCCCCTTTGCCAGAAAAACCCTTTCCAGCACCGAAGCCAGTTATACCGGCTCTAGCCGCTCCTGACGCTAATTGAGCAATAATAGCCTGTTGCTGTCTAAGTAAAGCGTTTTCCTTTTCAATAGCCTGAATAATAAGCCGTTCTTTTTGAGCTTGAGTAACAGTTGTGCTGGCAATTTTATTTCTAAGTGCTTCATCTTGACCAAGAAGTTGAACAATTCCAGCTTCAATATTTTTAACTCTTTCTTGTCCAGAACCAAGTCTAAGAAGGTCTTGAAATCCTTCTTTAGCAAATCTAGCCACAATCTTAAATATGTTCAAAAACGCTGTTGTAACTAAGATAACACCCGGACCTGATATAAAACTAGATATACCTTGAAAGAAGCCTTTTATAAATTTATTGCCAGAATCTTCGTCCAAAGAACTACTTAAAAAATCAGTAAATTTTGTGGCTAAACTTGTTAAATCAGTTAAAATAGGAGATAATGTAATCTGTCCAATTTTCTCAGCAAGATTTGTAGCGCCGACTACTAATGCATTAATTTGAGCAGAAAGACTTTTATTCAGAGATTCATTTTTACTAAAAGCTTCATTAGAAGCTGCGGCTGATTTTGAGGCAGCATCGGCAAATATGGAAGTCTCACTAGATAAGTCTTTTAGGGCAGCAGAAACAACGTTAATCTGAAAAACGCCACCAGCCAATTCTTTAATTTTACTAGCAACATTTGGATCACCAACTTTTTCTAAAGCTAATGAGAGGGCTTGAAGCTTTTGAACTCCAGATTGAGAAGCGTCAATTTCAACTCCAAGTTGTTGTAGTTCTGAGATAGTGGTTCCTCTGCTAAGTCTAGTAAAAATAGATTTGAAGGCGTTACCAATAACAGCACCGCCACGCGCAGTTTTCTGTTGAACAGCAGTTATCAATCCAAGAAGCTCATCAAAAGAAACGCCAGCATCTTCAGCGGTAGAACCAGCACGTTGGAATCCTTCGGCGAGGTCTTTTGCTGAAACCGCAAACGCTGTATCAACCGCAATAATTTTATTAACTACTGATTCTGCGGTTAATCCCGCAGAAGTGAAACCGTTAAGTGCAGCAGTTAAAGAGTTAACAGAAGAAACAGCATCAAGACCAGAAACCCTTGTAAGGATCAGAGAGGCGTTTAGACGCTTCGCCGTCTCTTCTGCACTAAGACCCTGACGAGCAAGTTCAGCCGCACCATCAGCCACTACAGCGAAAGACTGACCAGTATTCTTGGCTACTTCAAAAATTGATTTTCTAAAAGAAGCGAATTGCTTTTCGGTAGCTCCAAAAATAGAGTTAATTTCAATTAATCTCTTTTCTACGTCAATTGTGCTTGCTACTAAAGCTTTAAATGATTGGCTTATACCATTAATGACTGCTGCTGTAGCTCCAAACGCAAAAACACGCGCAGTAGCAGCATCCATTGATTTTCTAAATTCACTAGCTTGACCAGTAATTCGACCCAAAGAATTGCTAAATTGCGATACATTCTTAGAATTTAAATTAATATTATTAAAGGCTGATTGAACAGTCCTTTGAGCCGATTTGACACTCGGCTGATTAATCTTCAGATTGGCATTGATTGTTGTGGAGGCGCTTGCCATACACCTAATTACACATAATTACCTCATAATTTGTCTTCTGGTTTCATTTTTTCTAATCCACCTTTACTTTGAACAAAATTCCTAGTTTTAAAATCTTTCTTTTCCTTGGACTTATCTTCTGGTTTAAAATAATAAAGAGCTAAAGGATCTTTAACAATCGACTCTGGAATCTCCAGATTTTTAAGTTTAGAAGAAAGTATATTTGCATAAAATAATAAATCTTTTTGAAAAATAGTAATATTTTTCAAGGGATCTGGAAATATCTCCAGAGGGGATTCAGACATATAGACCAAATCAAAAAAGTAAGAGGTATATGATGCTTTTATTAAGCTTTCTTTATTAGAAAGTTTTGAGTAGCAATGAATATAATCCCATAAAATTTGTTTTGAAAAACCTCCAGTGAGGTTTTTTTTCTTGCCCTTTTTTATATAATAACAATCTCTCTGGCAGAATATTACATGGGATCTTGATAGAGAATAATTTTCTAATGATGTATTTATTATTTTTGAGCGACCTTTATTAAGGTGATTCAATTCTTGCTTATATCCATCTAGAGTTTTTTCATTATGTTTAATCAGATTTGGATCTGATAGTTTTAATATAGAGGTTTCGCTCTTTTCTATTAGCCATTTTAGGTCTTTGATTTTATCTTCATTTTCTTCAGACCAAGAATGAGATCGAATGGCAGTTTGTATCAATTGTTCTTCGGATTTGATTCCTTTTTTTGCACCATCTTTTTTGCAGTCCTCTATTATTTGAAAGTCTTTTAACTTTTCTTTTACAGTTGGGTGCTTAAAAAAAATGGTTTCGCCACTATATTCAAGTGGCGAAACCCCTTCTAAAATTTCAGAAATTATATTTTCTTGACTCACTTCTCTGAAGTGGTTTTCTTCTTAGATGTCTTCTTCTTGCTTGCCTTCTTTTTTTTTGGCTCCTCATCTTTATCTAAATCTATATCTTCTTTAGCTTCTTCGCTAGATAACTCGCCATCTAATTCTTGCTCTGGAAAGTATTCTTTTAAAGCTTTTTCTATTGTCTTTTGATCTGTAGCTAACTGCTTATACCAAAGACTTAAAACCTTATTTATTGTAGGTAGAGCTTCTACTATAAGTTTTTTTCGATCAGTCAATTCTTCATCATCTTGTTCGTCAATCTCTTCCAAGAACAAGTTAAATTGTCTATGCCTCTCGTCAAAATTAGAACCTTCGAAAAGCTCAAATTTTTGTTCTATGATCTTATTTGCTTCCTTTGAAAAAACTTTTTCATGGTAAAAAGAGCATTCTAATGTAAACCATTTCATTAAATGCTGCTCTGATTTGGCATCAGCACTTTGATTATACATTTGTTCTAAATTATAATCTTTTTCTAGAATTTGTTTTTGAAGAGACAAATAATCTTCTTCTGCGATGCGAAGCTGTTCTTTCTGCTCTTCATCTAAATCTTCATCTTCAGCGCCTTTGTAAAACTGAATAGTTTTGCCAACCTCCATTAGTCTTTTGACTGAATCGGATATTTCATTGGTTCTTTTTTCCGAAAACAATCCACCAATGTCATTGAACTTTTTGTCCATCATGGCTCTGCTCATAAAACCATCTTGGATCAATTTATTAAAATGCTGCCCATAAATAAATTCAGCAGCTTCTACTTGAGCGTATGTAGGTTTAGATACAGCGACCTTTTTTTGTTTTTCGCCCTCTCCTACATTAAAAGTGTAAAGTGGTTTCATCGTATAATTATAATTGATTTTTTAAGAAAAATCAATCTAAATACCCTAGATAATGACCTTCAGAAGAAGCAAGGTAGGTAGAGCCGCTATCTCTTATGACATTAGAAGAACCAGTCTCTTTTACTATTTCAAAGAAAAGATTATTCTGATTATCGTGATCTTCAAAACGAATCGTTTGAAGAAATCCAGTTTGACCATTAATATTATTAGAAATTAGATTGCCATTTAGAAAATAAGAGAACCTAGCTTCGCCTGTATGGTCCATTAGCAAATTACCAGAGGTGCTTTGATCCCCATAAAAATAATTACCAGAAATATTAAAAAGCTGGTTTTGTCTATATCCACCAACGAATTCACCTTCTTGATCGAATATAAAACCTTCTGATCCAGAGAAGGATATAGCTGGATAAAAGTCGGGATCTCCTGATCTTCCTATCTGAAACAGAAAGCCACTTTCGGGGGCGCTTACTTGAATATCAGCAGAAAAAACTAAACTTCTATTATGATAACCTATAGATTTGGTTTTCATGTATTATATATTACACAAAAAAGGCGGGGAAACCCCCGCCTTTGATGCTATGAACAATACTAAGGTATAAATCTTATCCAGCAAGACCACTAACCAGAGTTGGGTTGATTGGGCTTCCACCAGCCAAGTCGTAGCTTCCTGTCATAAAGAAACCATCAGTAGTGGTGGTCGCTCCACCAATCTGAGCGGAAAATTGAAGGTCAACAGTCTCGTTACCTTCAAGGTCTTGACTAAAGCTTTGACTGTCAAGCACTGCCTGTTTAAGTTGATATCCCAAACGAAGAGTTGTGCCATCACAACGGTCGAAGAGCTTAACATTAATGTTTCTTTTCTCTTGACCACCACAACCAGTAAGAAGCGTAGCAAGCTCACCATCTTTAAGGTCTGCTGCAATAGCGTTAACGGAAAGTGTCACATCAATTGGGAAACCCAAAGGACGAGAGTAAGCTCTTTCGTTACCAAGTCTTTCCAGAGTTTCGCGAGCCAATGGGACAGAGATAGAAACGCTCTGAGGGTGAAATTCAGCCAAGTCAGCACCACCCATACCAAGAGGAGTTTCATCTTGAAGGCTAAGTTGAATTTGACCATGACGAAGAACGTCAACAAAGCTTTCACCAGTTGTAGGAATAGGGAGAGCGGCTTGACCAGAATCGGCTCTTGTAGCGTCAGTTAGACCAATCGAAGGATTAGCAAGACCAGAGCTTGCTCCTGTGTAAAAAACGAGGTTATTAGCTTCAAAACTAACGTCTGCTCTTGGAATATCACCAACACTAAGTTCGACTGCGTAATCAGAGATGAATGCATTACCAAGACCGACAACATCATGTTCTGAACGATCTGACCAAGACTCAGAAGCAAAAGCATCTTTACCTTCTCCGACTGTGCAGATAAAAACATTTCGCTCTTTGTGATCGTCTGATTCGGTCAAGAAACCAGAAATTCCTTGAACGTTACCAGCAAAAGCTCCTTGAAGAGATTCTTTGATTTCAAAACCAAGGTGATGCTCATTTTCTCCATCGGTCAAGAGATAACCAACGGAAGCAGTAGCATTAAGATCAGAATCAACAAGTGTTCCAATTCGTGCAAGCTTACCGAATTCACGGATATCTTGTCTTGAACCAGCAATATCCACTTCAAATGAAAGGTTGTCAATTCTGTGTAGTTGAGTTGCTTCTACGCCAGAAGGTTTAGCACCATCAGATGATGCAAGAAGACCAGTTTTGGTGACGTAAACAGCTTTACTTTGTGAAAGAACGCGAGATCGTGCCATAATATTTTAAAATTAGTTCTACCGACAATTACACGAATTTTAGACTCTAGGGTATCGGTAAGTGGACAAATCAAAGTCCAAAAAGCCAATATAAATATTTTTTTCTATTTTTTCTGAATTAAAGGAGTTCTTTGTTTTGGAAGACTTTACTTCTTTAACATATGTTTTACCAGAAAGGCTTGAAACGTGGTCTTCATAACAGTAAGGGTAATCCTTAATTGAATAGAAGTGACCAAATGGTGAGTTTTCAAAAGGCACATGAGTAATACATCTTTCGTTTGTATCAGAGAATAATCCCACGATACCATCTAGTAAGTAATTATCTGTAGCTAATATAGTTACTCTAATTCTTGTAATTGATTCATCCTGTCCACCAAAAGTAAAGTCTTCATTTTCATTATTAACCAAACGAATAAAACAAGCTGGTAAAATATAAGTTTTTTCGTCTAGCTTACTGTCTTTAGAGAAAAGGTATGTTTCAGTTAAATCAGATGCATCTACAAAATCACTAGCAACAAGTAATTGCTCTTCGTCATCACTAGACACATAAGTGTTAACTTCTTTAATAGTATTGTTTGCTGTAATATTAAGACCAGTTCCACTAGCAGCGGGAACAATAACCCTTCCTCCGTTGTAATCTATGTAAACGTCAGAGCTATCTCCCGATACAAAAGATCCGTCAATAAATATTCCAGAGTTAGGTTGATCTACACAATGATCAGCAACAAGCTGTCTAAACTGACCCTGATAGCCTAAATGAGAATTAGGAACATCTGGAAAGTCCACATACTTAAAGGTATTACTTTGATTTGTTTTATAAGCCTTAGACTTATCGCCAAGAAGCTCCCTTTCAAACCAAAGATAGAAAGAATTAAGTAAGTTATGGGCAAATTGAGTTTTCATTTTGAAAGTCGCTTGTAGAAATTATTTAACATTTTAGAAATATAACTTGTATTTTGAAATCTGCCGCCTTTTGAATTAGTTACTTGAATAGCCGTTCCCGAACGAGAAGATTTTAGATTAGACCCTTTAAATATATATCTGCCTAAACCAGATATGCCCTTTTCTATACCATCAAGCCAACTCCTTCCAACGCTCCACGGTATAGGTGTGCTTTCTTCAAGTTCTTGTTTAGTAGCCGCATCAACTTCTACTTTGAAACGACCAAAACTACCTTTTGAAACTTTAGATTTTATTGGCTTCGCCAGTCTTGCTTTTACAACAGCAGTTGGATTATCACCTCTATTAAAACCGATAAAAGAAAAAAGATTTCCTTTCCCGCCCAAAGTCCCAGATGAGTTGGTTGCATTAGGACCATTATCAATCTCTTGTGTTATAGGGTGATTTTCATACTCTCTTACAAGATCATCCTGAGATTTTTTAATCTTTTTGTCTACTTCTGTTTTTACAATATTCGACGTAACCTTTAGATTTCTACCCGCACTAAGTTCTCCTAAAAGTTTTCTTTGATCAATATGGACAGTTGTTTTAGCCATCACGTTTTAAATAAATCTTCCAATATGGATTATTGAAAGGCCCAATAACTTCTGCGTCTGATACTAGAGAGTATCTTTCATCATCTACTTCTATTACTGAAGCATTCTTGATTAATTCTTTTGCGTCGTAATTTACTTTAATACGAACTACATTTTCCGAAGAACCAGCGCCGATGTCCTCAATAAATTCATTGTCTTTTTGACTATCATAAAATACCCTAGCTTCTACCGTATGCTTAGTCAGCTTTTTATCTTTAGCTGTCTTTGCTTGATTGAAAGACCTACCATAAATAGGATTGAATTGAGTATCTGAAAAATCAACAGAAGTAACTTCTTCTACATAAACAAATATATTTTTTTTAAAAGTGTCGTGAACATCGTCCAAGATACTTTCAATCGCGCTTTTTTCGCTATCGTTAAATATTGATGCCATTAGTGATCGTGATTAAAACAGTTATATTCGGTATCTGCAAGTCCTTCGGCACTGTCAACTCCAATTGGCGAAGACTTCTGCATATTGTATTGAAACAAAAGATCCTCAAGATTACCGCGAGCAGCAGCAGCGAATTCTGAAAAGGTTCTAGAAATTTGGTGCTTACTTACCTTTTGAATTGTAGTGTCACCCTCCTTTACCATAGTAACGCTATCTGCATTACCCTCACCCCATATAATGCCCCTCAGAGCCTCTCTAGCTGCTCTTTCGTAGTATTCTTCTTCGTATAAGGATTTAAAGATATCCTTTTCTACTGGCATTAGACCGCTTGGCCCAATACCTCCAGTTTCATTAATGAAGAAATCTTCGTGAGTTAAACCGTTAAGTTCACCAATGTGCGTTTCTAGCCAACCCGAAACAAAAGAAACGGGAAACCTTCCCGTATCGTCTGGAAAAGAGTATGTAACGATGTCTTCTGCAAGAGACTGTAAATCATTCATATCTCTTACAGTTACACTTTTTAAGTAGTTCAGAGAAGGTGTTTAATTTTTTTATACTCTTCACTGCTAGGGTCAATATCGTTACTGGTAGCACCTTGAATCATTCTAGACTTAGAGATGAAATCATCAAAATTATCAACAAGACGTTCTGTTAGCTGTGTATTGTTATTGACAGGAGTAATCCCAACTCTAATAGCCAGTTTATGCTTCTCGTCCAAGTCCATTTCTTCCAATCTTTCAATGAATGTAGCTTTGCTCAAAGTCTGGTAAGGATTCATCTTACCCATATCAAGCAACTGCTCCAATTCTGCCTGACTTCTTTCTTTAGGCTGATTGGTTTCGCGATCTTTACCATCTGAAAAGTCAAATTCCTCTTGTTTTTCCATACCCTATTATATTATTTTTAATGATTAATTTAAAGCAAAAAAGCACGACCCGATTAACGAGTCGTGCTTTTTTTAATTCAACAAGTCCTTATTAAGCACCTGTGAGGACGATACCCGAAAGCCTACGGTCTTCGGTAACGATGCGACCTTCTTCGATCTTACCATACCATCCTGTCTTGTTCTGACGAACTGCGAACTGGTCATCCACTTCAACAGTAACCTCAGTGGACGAACCCTCTTCCGTAATGGTTGGGCGAATAAGTCCAGTGTTTCCACGATCAACACCGATGATGATTTCATCTTTGGTGTTATCAAAAGTAACAGGAGATCCAGCAGCGGTATTAACAGCATCGAAGATTTCGTTGTAACGCTGGTTAACACCAAGCTCAAGAATTTCGATGATTCCGATACCGAAAAGAGAAGGAAGACCACCTTGGCCCATGAGCGCCTCACGCATTGCGTCAGTAGCGTCAGTTCCGTGACTCTGAGTTTCGCTGACAGGATTGTAAGCGATGCTTCGGATGCTCTCAACTGCCTCTGGAGACATGATGAGGTCAGAAACGCCAACCATAGAACCACCAACAGGAGTTCCGCTGGAGTAATTGCTCCAGATACGCTTAGAGCGAGTAACGAGAGCGTTGAAGTCAGCAAGCTGAAGACGATCATCAGCAAGAGTGCTGATAACGTGATTTCCAGCAGCAGCACTACCAGCAACTTTAGTGTCAGCAGCAACAAGTGCGCCGAGAAGCTGGTTTACAGAAGTCTTCTCTTGCTTGAGAAGGAATTCCTGTGCCATGCGAGTGAAGACAGCGGAAACAACGTCAACGCGAGCCTTACGAGCATACTTCTTGTCGAAACTCCAAGCGGAATCAAGAGAGTAGGTTTTGAATTTAAGTTCGTCTTGTGCAGGGAACATCTCGTTAGAGCTAAGTCCTCCAGCAACAGTTTGAGAGTGAACACGGATGTAGTCTTGGTCAGTTACGTCGTGCAATAGATCAAGAGGCATTGAAAGGTTGTCATCTTCGCTGAAGCTTGCAGTCGTGTAAAGCGACGAAATGCTAGGAGCGTTATTGATCACTTCGCTGATAACAGGACCAACGAGTTCTGCAACAGTAGCCTTCGCCTCGTAAGCAACGTCTCTATCCTTAGAGGCGACAGCTTTGATAAGTGCGATTTGATCTTCGGTTTTATCTAGTTTAATTTGCATTTTTAAAGTCTTTCTTGAGGTTTATTGGTTTAAGTTATACAGAGAATTTAAGCATTGCATATGGACCTGCAAGAGAGTCTGTTGATTGTTGAGATACACGAAGACCAGTCCCAAGGATAGTTCCAACCGTGTCGGCTTTCTGTTGAGCAGAAGCGGAAGCTGCGCTCACACCAGTGATTTGACCATTAGCTGCAAGAACAGCGAGATCACCAACGTTAGGAGTAGCTCCACCAGCAAGACCCCTGACGTTAACTTCAACGGTTCCGCGAGAAACGATAGGGTTAGCTTCTCCAGAAACAACGCACTGAAGCTCCTCTTTTTTCTGAGGATAGAAGTGAAGGCTTTCGCCGTTTTCGTCAATTTCGCGAACGTCGCGAGTGATCATGCCGATAACAACTCCACCGTCTCCAGTTCCAGCAGCAGTTACTTTACGAGTAACTTCTGGATACTGAGAAGTGGCATTGCCAAGGCTGTTTGCGAAAGCGTCGGGTCGATTAACGTAAGCAACAGGATCGTCCGAGAGGTTAGCAGCGGAGACTTTAACAAAAGTTCCAGCTTCTCCAGATGCAGCATCCAGAGCGAACATGTTGACTTCGCTTTTCGGGTCGAAGTTTCGGTTAGGAAGTAGTCGAGTAATTACTTGTGCCATGATGTTTTAGTTTATTTTTAAATCTTTGGGTTATTAGTTTTCAAGTTGAAGTCCAGCCTTTTTGAGCCTGTCGAAAAGATTTTCTTCAGTTGAATCGTCACCGTTGTTGTTTGTTACACAGGAATCGGAACTTTCGGAGGTTTCAATTTCGTCCCCACCTTCTTTTTCTTCTTCGCCTTCAGCTTCTTCAGCTTCGCCTTCAGCTTCTTCAGCTTCGCCTTCTTGCTCAGAAGCTTTGGACTCTTCAATTTCGTCGTGCTTCTTTTCAGCTTCTTCTGCTGCTTCAACTGCTGCAACGGCTTCCTTTGTTTTGTCAGCAAAAAGAATTTTTGCTTCGGTTAAATAAGATTCAAAATCTTCGTCAGTCTCAATATCTTTAATTTGCTTGGCTACGATTGCCTCAACTTCTTCATTAAGTTCAAACACGCTTGCCATAGCTTCCATGCGACCATTGTATTTTTCAGCGGCTTTACGCATCTCCAAGTCCGACTTCAGAGCAACCAAAGATTCGGTCGCAGAAGAAAGTTGCTTTTTAAGCTCTTCCATTTCTTTCTTATAGTCTTCCTCCCTCTCTTTGGCAGCTTCGCTAGAAGATTTCCAATCTTTAGCAGCGTCCTCAAGAACGGTGGCAAATTTTTCGCCTACAGTAGAGGCGGTTGATTCGTTAATATCGAAAGCACCAATTTGGTCTTCGATATGTTTTTTCAATTCGTTAAATTGCTCTTCGGTCATAATATCACTATTATCGTTTTTATCGTTTACAGGAGTTTCTTGGTTTTCGGAACTTTTTTTATTACTATTGGATGTTTTTTCTTGGTCTTCTTTGTTAATTAAATCTACTAAGGAATATACTCCTTTTACTTGAGCGGCTGGATTTTCTGTTAAAGCTGCTCCTACTGGAATTATCTTTCCATCAAATAATCTGCTAACAGGTCCATCTTTTTTACCGCCTTTGCCACCGCTTGATTTTAATTCCTTATCATATTTTTCATATTCAGCGGAACCCTCTTCATAAATTTTACATTCTGATAACAACTCGCTACCAACACATACTTTGTATTTTGAAAAGGCAATCTCCCAAGAAGAAGAATAAGCCTGATAAGACGGGTCTTCTGGATTAGAAGCCTTCATAATAGCTTTAGATAAATCTGGATATACATGTTTGTATATTACAGCAGCTACTGAAATGAAGAATGGATCATCTCTATCTAGAAAATCTTCTACTGAGTTCTCTAAGTAATCTGGCTCTTTATCTGAAAAGCTCGCATTTACAATATGCCCAACAATATCGGGCTTGTAATGTTCAATATTTAAAGGCTTATGTATAAACTTTTTAATTATCTGTGCTGCGCGAACAGTATCAATCCCGTCTCCATTTGCGTTGAACTTATTTACAACGCCTAAATTAAAAACAACTGGAAGCAAATCAAATGATTCACTTACACCTACTTCTTTAGGAAAAAGACTACTAGCCTGAGATATAAAAGCTGCTTTGGATACTCCCATCTTTTCATAATCAGAAGAATCAATAGCGCGAACGATGCCTGTTAACTTAAATTTATTACTTGACATTATCTATTTTTGTGGAATGGTAAAGAAGAGCAGCGGCGTAGTCATCGAGTTGATGCTCTGCTGCAAGACTTAATACACTAGGATGAGTGCTTAAAGTTAAAAGTTTTGAGTTATTTAAAACTACTTCTTCTAAATCCCGCTCCCAATTCGTAGCATCAGAATTGATAATAACTGCGCTACAAAGATCAGTTATAAGCTTTTTCTTTTCTTTATTGAAACGCTTAATTCCCAGTTCCTTCTTATAGATTTGTTTAGCTAGAGATTCAAGACCTTTAGCTGATTCTACCACTTCCATCAAAGCTGAGTTGGAATAAGAAACTGCGCCCATCGGTCTGCCACCAGAAGGAGCGGATACAGTTGCAGATTTCTTTTGATCCCTACCAGTTGTTCTTTTTTTCTTATCAGAGATTTTATTAATTGAAAGAGCTTCAACATCTTCTGTGTCTTCTCCCTCATCTTCTTTTATCAATGCCTGACCACCAACGACAGGAACATAATAACCCTTTTCTCTGGCTTTAAGATATTTTCTTTGAGAAGCTTCCATCTCTTCGGCTTTAGGAAAGTGACCTTTGTTAATGGTTTCCATTCCCTGCTCTGGAGTTAAAACGCCAAGCTCCATCATACGAGCAATAAGCCTTTGAGAACTTTCTTTTGCTATCGTTTCTTTTTTGTTAAAGACAGCTTTGGGAACTTCTCTAAAACCCATTTTTCTACAAACCCTATTAATCTCAGGTTGTAAAAAGTCTTTCAAAAACCTTGATCTTGATTCTTCAAGTCTGTCAAAGAATATTTGAACTTTTAACTCAGTATCAGAATACTTGGATTCTCCAAGAAGAATGTTGCCCAAGCCCTCTTGAATATCTTTGTTGAGAACTTCATATTTTTCCTTACCCATGACCTTTTTAAGATCAGGCTGTAAGAACTCGCCTTTGGTCGTGTAATCGGAAACAATTGCTCTCCCAACACTATTGCTTTCAAGAAGCTCGCGCATAGCTGCAACGTTTTTGTGGTTAATGCCGCCTTTATCTGGCTCTGCACCCATAGTGATTAATAGTATCACATTTTCAATAGAGCGAGCCATAGCTTGATCTATCTTTTTAAGTTCTGCCTTTTTGTTTAGATCATCAAGAACAGAAAAGCCCATCGGCACTGCCAATGGTTCGTAATCTTGTTTTTTATAAAATACAGGGTGAAAAAGCTCTACGTCTAAGTCTAATAGAATCTCTTGATTCAAGGTGTTGACGGCATTGTAAGATTCAATTTGTTTTTTTACCCTCTCAGGAAGCCCATTGTAAATGTTCTGAGCCTCTGGATGATCTTCTCTATTCTTTAGTCTAGCAATTTCAAAAGGCGTAAGTGTTTTAGTGTAAGCAAAGCTTCCAAAAGCCAATTGATCTGCCACCTTAATATCAGAAGGATTTAAAAGAATATATTTTACTGGAACTTTTTCTTTGGCTGCGTGAGAAGTCAGACTAAAGTTAGTTATTGTTTTGGGCATCACGTTTGCTTCTAATTGATATAGATATACATTGCCAGAACGATAATACTCTCTAAAAAATTGTTCCTTCAGATCGTGAATTCTAATAAGATTTAACCAAGAATTAATAAACTTACGACTAGATGAGTTTCCACCTTTTAAATGAAGCTCTGCATCTGCAAATTCTGATAGAAGATCAATAGTGCTTCTAAAGACTGCAATGTTAAAGTAAGCTTTTTGACAAAGAAGAACAGCGTCAGAAACGCCAACACAATCACGACTATATTGAAAAGGAAGCAAACCTTCGTCAATATTAGCGTATTGATCTCTTATGCCGCCCGTAGCAGCCATGTTTCTGCTCTTGCTTTTTCTTCTTCCGCTTGGATTACTTAATCTACTAGCGGTTGATTCTAAATCTAGAAGTGGATCTCCAAATGTAAACGGCTCAAAATCTGTATTAACGTTCTCTACAGGTTGCGTCGGTGGAGGGTTCTGGAGTCTTCCTTCTGATAAATTGTTCCAGTATTCTATATTACGTTTTTTATAGGGACGCTTTGCCATGTCTATTCTTACACAAAAAGTCATCAAAGTTAAAAAATTGTTGACTTTTATATCTTTCTTATTTGTATTTTAATGAAATTAAAAAGAAAAAACAATTTAAAAGAATAATCTTATAACTTACATGGAGCGAAGATCGAGCGTTGACTTGTGTAATAGTTATAAATGAAAAACATTAGAATTCATAAAGATATTGTTTTTGAAAAAGATTTCCAACCCTTCCTTGAATATGCTCAAGACTACATTATAAAAAATAACGGACGATTAATTATTAAAAATGTAAAATACCTGTCAGACGGTGGAAGGCATAGCGGCTCTTGCGACGGAAAAGAAATAATTATAGCTGGTAAATCCACTAAGTTCATGGAAGTGTTCGTCCATGAATTCGCTCATTTTACTCAAGCTGTAGATAAAATACCTTTATGGGTAGAGGGTTCTGATGTAACCCGCTTTTGGGATTGGCTCGCAAAAGAAGAAAGTAACGATGGCATAAGACTTTGGGATGATCTTATTGATGTCATACTTGTCGAAAGGGACTGCGAGCTAAGGTCTTTAAAACTTATAAAAAAGTTTGATATCCCAATTTGCGTAAAGGATTATACTAAGTCGGCTAACTTGTATTTATATTACTACCATTTTTGTTTCTTAAAAAGAAAATGGATGAACAATTATACAGAAGTTTACGGATCAGAACTTATTTCTAAAATGCCCGAAAAAATCATATCAAAGTCAAAAATAAGTAACATTGACATGAATATGATGAAACTCTTTGAGAAAGTCTTGGGTTAGACTCTATCCTATAAAGTAATCTACAATACCTTTGGTATAAATTTCTTCCAAGATATTCTTGTCTCTATAGTAAGTAGTCTCTTCCTGATTAGAACCAAAATAAGGCTCTGTAATAACAGAAGGGCAATGAGTCTTTGAAAGGAAGCCAGAACCTCTATCACTAGAAGTTTTAGATTTGATGCCCCTATTTTTCATTTGCGGGGTCTTTTCTTCTTGAGCTTTTAGCAAAGAGTCCGCTAAAGCTTTGGACGAGCTACTTGAGTGCCAGTAAAGATATTCATAACCAGCCGCGCTTGGAGAGGCACTATTAAAATGTAGTTCAATAGCTATGTCAGCATCATACTTTTTAACCTGATCCCCTATCCAAGACATAGCTGATCCATAACCGCTGCCTTCGTAATAATCAAAAACTTTACTTTCAATACCGTGAGATGATAATTTTTGGCTAAGATTGTGAGCGATTTGACCATTGTATGTGTGTTCTGAAACTCCGTCAGTATTAACCGCTCCGTTATCGCCACTTCTACTGTGACCGACACATATGGCTACCTTTTTTCCAGTAGGCTCAACTGGAACCTCAATAGGCTCAGTAGGCTGCTCGTCTTCTTGTTCTTTCATTTCTTTTAACAATGAGTCTAATTTAACGCCCTCCCATTCCAATGCTTTTTGAATATCCAAAAGCTGTTTATACTGTTTATCGGAAACTCTCATCATAATAAATTACACATTAAACGATTCAATATATGTGTAATTAGTTTAAATGACAAGATTTTTATTTCTGCTATACCCAATTGTAATATTATTTCTTTCTAGTTGCGGAGGCGTAAGAGAAAGAACTCCAGAGAACCCAATTACAAAGGAAGAATCAGTGTCTGTTCAAAAGATAGTTTTTAAAAACATTTACAGAGATGTTCCTAAATGGGAAGAAGATGCCAAGGCTGGTGTGATCGAAGGCTTCAACAAATCAAAAGGCGCTCATAGATATAAGACATTTTTTGAAGAGTCTGATAATCAAGTAGGTTTAAAAATCAGTTATTTCCCAAGAAGGTATGGTTCACGGTGGTCGCCTCATTACAAGGGTGAAACTTATGGATACTTCCAGAAGGGCGGGGGCATCATACCCCCATCAGTAGGTATTACGGATAGGTTTCAAAATGACCCTAAATCCTTATCATACATCGCCTCACATGAAGCTGATCATTTTTTTGGTAGAGAACACACTAAAGATAAAATAGGCTGGAAACCTTGGCCTACTGAAGCCGTAAAGTAATCAAGCACCAAAAGGCGTAAAGGTGTCAAAGGTCTTGACTTCTTCTGTTGTATTCATTGCGTCAAAATAAGTTTTGATAGCCCAATTACCCAATACAAGCGCAGAATAATTATCTTTTCTTGGTTTGTTCGGTCCAGTTTGACGAGACATATGTGGCGGCAATCTAAAGGTTTGAGAACCTTGAGGATTTGTCACCACTTCTACGTTAGCACATTGCTGTTTTGTTTGTTCTATTTTAGAAACCTGATGATCTAAGAAATCAATTTTAGCAGCACCAGAAGACTGTTTTTTAACCCTTGTGTCCCATTTTAAATCGTCAATAGGAATATTTTTCTTTCTTTGTTTATTAAAATTTTCATCATGCGCTGGAGCAGCAAATAATATTCTTTTATGGTCGATGTTAGCTTGGAGCAATTCGTTAGCTTGTCTGATCCAATTAGAAGAAGGTTTTCTTAAAATACAATACTTATGCTGAGTTGGAGCAAGCTCTCTTTTGAAGGTATTTAAATCTTTAAGGTATGTCTCAGGCTTATCAAACTCGCCTTCTGTTTCTATGCCACTAAGATGGATTTTGCTTTCTTTAAATAGCTCACTCTCGTTGCAAGCAGAAACAAACTGAACGCCGCCAGCATAATCCAATACGACACACTGCACATTGAAATTTGTTATTAAGTAATGAAAATATTGAATATGTTTTTTAAGTCCTGTTCCAGCAAGACCGTAAGCATGGACCAGACAGCCCTTCTGAGAGCTTTCATCTAATTCGAATACTTCCATAGCAAAATCATCAGACCCGCTATCCTCAGACCAAGAGGGGTCAATTGCGACCACATACTTACGGTCAGGGTTTCCCGCTATCTGAACAAAAGGTGCATCTCCGTCTGGAACTGTGCAAGCCGCCATTTTAGAAAGCTTAAAATATGAATCTGATTCTGATACAAATTGACCGCCATACTCTTTATTGAATACAGCCTCAGACATAGTTTGCTTTGCTACTTGAAGTTGATTTTTGTCATAAAGAGCCTTTGGCGCACAATCGTAACTCAACTGAAAGATAATCCTGTAAGCATCTGCATCAAACTCTTCATCTACATCGGTCCTAATATCAACACCTAATATAGCATCTCTGTATTGACAATAAAGTTCATACATATACTCGAAAGTATAAGAAGGAGAAGAAAGCATGATCAGTTTGTTGTTGATCCATTTATACCTATCCTCTTCTTTCATTTTTCCATTGGCAATCAATTCATCTTCTAGTAATGCCAAGTCCTCTCGCTCTGTCGGGTTGTCGATAACCCCAAGAAAAGGTAGAATAACTTCTTGAAAAATATTTTTTGGGATATTTAAAAACTCATCCAATAGTAGAACAGAAAAACGAAAACCCCTGAGTCGAGAACCGTCTGCTAGAGGTAGCGCCATAGCTTTGCTCATTCCACAACTCAAAGTCCATTGATCTGTTCCTTTCTGTAAAGTAAACATAGGAGATGCCATAGCAGCGGCGGGTTTTTTGAGTATGTCTTCGCATTTTTGCAATATAAATTTAGCTTGTCTAAAACCACTAGAAAGAACTCCAATATTTATGCCTTGTCTGAATATTAATTGAAGCATCACATAAATCGCAGCAGACCACGTTTTAGACATACCGCGAGATAGCACGAACATTGAGAAGTCGCCAATCATCATTGCCTTAATAAGCATTGCTTGAAAAGGAAACAGCTTCATCCCAATAATCATCTCTGATGCTAATGAAATATTATTCCTTAAAAATTTACATAAGAGAACCTTAGCTTCACCCTCTTGGATAAAACCCTCTTTCTCTAACACCTCTTCGTTTACAGCCCTCGCAGAATATTCCATGCGGCGACCTTGAATTCCTTTACTCCAAGCCATGTCTTTTATCTAAAAAATATTGAAAATCGCAGTCCCATAAAATAGGACCATTAAATAATATACGTTTTGTTATATCATTAGCTTCTCCTCTACTATCGCAGAATACAATTTGACTATTATCTGGATAAGAAAGAAGAAAGTCTCTTACATTATGAAAAATATAATTTAACCTAGAAGGATGTTTCGAAATCTCGTTTTCTTGTTCTATTTGCTTTATGCTGGCTTCAACAACTACAAAAAGATAAGAATCAAACTGCTTCGCCCTTTCCGCTTCTTGTTTGAACCTTTGATAACCTTTTCCAAATGTTCCTTTAAAATCCTCCAAGCTCTTTCTGTCTACGTAAGTTTTATTAAAAAAATTTCCAGAAGCAACGTAGTCGCCAAAATCTAATTTATTGATAATGCTATTTTTAAATTCAAAAGGCTTTTGCTCTCTAGTGTCTACAAAGACCGTCATTTCATCTAGCCCCTTGTCTCTATCCCAAAAGCTCTTAGGCAATTTTTCTGTATATATTTGCCTCAAATCAGATTGATCAGCAAAACAAGCACAAGATTCAAATAATTTTTTGATAACCTTAACACCAGAGAGCTTACTAAATTTAAAGTAATTATCGCAAGGAATGAAGTCTATATTTTTATATTTAGCGTGAGTTAAAAATTCTTCTAAATATACTTTACGAGATTCTGAAGCTGGAGTAGAGGAGTAATAAGCCTCTCTGTTTTCTGATGAATTAAAAAATGTAGAGAAGTATCTATCTTTGTTCTTGAACTTTATTAGAGATCCATCGTATAAATCCAAGCGAGGATAGTGGGTATGATAATACACCTCTTGACCCCCATGAACCTTAACGTGAGAGTGAAGACCACGTAATGTTTTAAATGTAGCGCCACATTGCTTACAAGTAACACTCATAAGAGTTCCTCTTTGCTTGTTCCAAATATACGAGCTTTGTATTCGTCTAAAGATTCTAGTCTATCTGCCTCTTTTTCAACGAGTGACAGTCTTTGTTCTGCCATCATTACTAGCCTTTGCCTTTCTTCCTCATCTTGAAAGGCTTCTACTAAAGAAAGAATGTTTTGAGTGTTTTCACCCTTCTTTTCTAGTTTTTTGGCTCTATCACCATTTAGTTTTTGAGTTAAGCTTTCGATCCTTTTTTCACAAGCATTCAACTCATCGTTGGTAGCCTTAATATGTTCTGTAAGGCGCATATTGATGTCTTGGCTCTCAAGCTCCTCGTTTTCGAGCATATCAGTAAAGATATCCATTCTGTTTTGAATGTGCTTGGCCCTGACAAAATTAGAACAAATCATCATATAAAGATTGAGTTCGTCAGTCGTTAAGTCTGGTTTGTCCCATGTTGCTCTTACAAATTCCGATTCAAACAAATCCCTGTCGGCATCTGTTCGATAAGCGTTAACTGTAGTAATTAATTTATGAATGTTTAAATATTCAAGTAGCCTCTCTGTGTTCTTCCTTTGCTTCGCAGGGAGTTCGTCAGGATTCTCCTTCAAGCTTGTAGCGCACCATTTGTTGCACCTTCTAATAGCCATAGAATGAGACTTAGGAGAATGCCATTTTCCGTCTGCGGCTTTGGCACTTGAGTCAATCACATCTGGTCTAAATTTTTCTAAAAATTCAATAACTGATCTATGACTTGCATCTAACGATTTAACGTCAGGTGTTTGAAATACCACCCTTGCAATCTCAAGAGCGGTCATTGAAGATGAAACTTGATTAGACATAAGGACAGACTTTTGACTATCCGTTAACTCTACGTTAGTTTTTTTTGTGCTTTTGGTTGTATTATATTTCATTCCCTCTGAAACAAGGAAATCTCTAACTGCACGACCCTCTTGCGATCTACCATCAAGGTCTTCGTTTTTGAAAACGTTTTTGGTAATCTCGATTAAGTCTTGGGTGACTTTAAAAGTATTTCTAATAGACTCCCTTTGCTCTGCTGTTAGCTCAACCATTATTCAATAATATCCTCCGAATCAAGTATTTCACGGGCTAGTTCAGCGAATCTCTTTTTTAAATTGTCTAATTGCTTATACCTTTTTTTCTTTTTCGCGCTCTCAGGTTTAAATCCCATTTTAAAAGCGACCTCTTCATCAGACTTATTTTCAAGAAACAACATTGTATAAACTTCTTTATGTCTTTCGTTGTTTAACTCTCTTAGAACTATAGCATGTAATTTATCTGCGCTTTTTTCGTAATCAAATTGATCATATAAATCTGTAGAAGCTGTTATAACCCTACCTTCTAAGGGAAGAGGAAGCTTAACGTCATAAACCTTTTTCTTCTTTTTCAGCCACTTAGCATAATCTGGACAGGAATCGTCTTGCTGTTTTGATCTTGTAAACGCGCATCCGTCTTCAGAAACATAATGCTTACATCTCAAACATGGTTTAGAAAAAGTAAGGTAATGATTCCTTATTAAATTTCTAATTTGATTCTGAACGACCTGTCTACACCAAGGCTTGAACGGTCTTTCTTGTATCCATAAATCCCATTTCTCATTGATGTGAATACGGATTATCTGTTTTACATCATCGTAATCGAACCATTGAATAGCATCTAATTGCCATTTACTCCTATTTATGTCGAGAAGCTGATCAATCTCTTCGATTTTATCTTCGAAGCTTTCTCGCATGTTATCACTTGCCGAGTTCCCTGCTTTTAGTCACCCTACCAAATTCTTTCATGGTAGATTTAACTACATCTTTCCCCTTGAAACCTTTGGGGCGATGATGCCGCGCGGGAGGTGCATCTGATCCAGCAATGGACCCGAATGTAGGAAAGCCAGAGTTGTCTACTTGAGTAGACCAGCCTTGAGATAATTTATCTTTGTTTAATTGAGGCATTTGCTCAGATTGCTCTAAAACCTCTTCTTCAGAAGAATTAGCTCTAGAGACGATAGCACCGCCTACGTTAAAAGGTTGCCCACATCCAGCGCAGAATTTAGGCTTAACGCTCTCAAATAAGTTTTTATGTCCACACTGGACGCAAAATTCGTGCATCATTACAAAATTTTGGTTACACGTAATTATAAATGTTTGGAAAGATTATTACAATTAAATAATTTCTTCTATTTGATCTAATAGAAAAGAAATAACTTCATCTCTTTGAATATCTCCTTTGTCGAAAGCTAAATGGTAAACACCGTTTTCCTTAGATTCCTCGCTATCGAAAAGCTTACATAACTGAGAAAAACCAGAATTTTTTATATCGCTTTGAAAAGCGTCTCCACAAATAAAAAGCCTTGTCCCTTTATTCATTCTGGTAAGAACCGTAATTAATTCTTTCATCGTTGCGTTCTGCATTTCATCAGCTATTACAACGCGCTGTTTCCAATCCTGACCCCTGATAAAGTTGACAGGAGAGCCAAGCAAAGCATTACTTCTTTTAAGTCTTTGTTTATCTGGTGCTTGTAGCATCTCATCGACTTTTTCTTCTAAAGGAGCTAGATAAGGACTGAATTTCTCATCCTCGCCGCCTTTGAGGTATCCCAAACTTCGTTCGGCAGATTCTACGACAGTTCTTAAATAAAGAATGTCAGAGCAATCTCCATCCGACCATAAAGATAAAGCTGTATAGATTGAAAGAAAAGATTTAGAAGAACCCGCTGGACCCGAAAGGAATACCACTTTTGTTTTTGGGTCTGACATGATTTTAAAAAATTCATGCTGCTTTTTGGTGAGTTCTATGTGCCTCATGTTGAGGCCCGACCTAGAGGTTGATTTCTGAGGCATATATAATAAATTACACTTTTTAATTGACTTCTAGATAAAACTAATGTATCATTTTAATATGATTTCTTTTTGTAGAACAAAGGAGGAAAAGATTACCTTGACGGAACGAGAGTGCCGCGATGTAACCTCTATTTTCCTACGTCAAAAATTCTTTCCAGAACTTACAATGTGTGACGTTTGGACAGAGGTTTACATCGAAAATGATAAGATATGCGAAGCGAGCATACACCCTCATAAAGAAGAGCGTATTCGCGCAAAAACAAAAAGGGTTCTTACAGAAAAAGATAAACTTATCTGGAGTCTTATTGAGGAGCTAGAAGCACCCTTTTAACAATTACTCTCCGTCAGTAAACTCTCTCATACTAAGCTCTTTAGCAGAAAGGGGTCTAGCGTCTTCGTCCAAAGTGATAGATCCATCTTCTTGGACAGTGTAAGGGAACATGAGGTCTAGGTAATTAGTAATATCTCTACTAGAAGTAACTCCTTCTTTTTGCGACTCCAGAAACTGCAAAAGCTCATTAGATTTAGCGAAAAGCTCAGAAGCGTCTGTTCCAATCTTGTTAAGAATCTTCTTTGTATCATCCCATCTTTTTCTAGGGAAAGTTCCTTCCATTCCCCAAAGAGATGTCATCGTAAGTTGCCAATTTATCAAATTAGATTGGAAGATGTCAGATGGAGCTTCAAGTAACTGAACCGCTCTTTTTGAGGTTTCTGCTTGTGTTTTCTGCTGATTCTTGGATTTCTTCAAATCTTTGTCGTTATCGTCTAATAAACTCATAATATTTTTATATTCTTACACTATGTTAATCTTGATTGGGTGATTTTTAATACATTAAGATTTAACACAAGTAACGTCTACCGTTGCTACCCACTTGATTGTTTTACTTGTCTCACCTGTAACCTTGGCTACCAAAGCATCATTTGTATCATCTGCCTCTAAGGTAAAATCCCAAGTATTAGCGCCTGTAGTCTTTTTGTGGAAGTTCTCAGTTACAGTCTGTATCAAAGCTGTTGTAGCACCATTTCGATGTATGCCACCTTGTATTTCGAAAACGCAAGAATCTGTGCCATCCCTACCTGCAAGTGTAGCTACGAAAATCCAAGTTTCTCCAGCATTTAAAGTCATTCTTTGCGTTGCACTAGAACCATCCAGAAACAATTCTGTCTGAGTATTATTTGAAGTGGTGTTAGCAATAACAAATTTTGCAAATTGAGCCTCTCCAAGTCCAAAGCCTCCTTTAAGACCACCTCCAAAAGCATATTGACCAAATTTGTCTGCATTGCCTTTATAGCCACCAGCTATAGCAGAGTAATGTGCAGAAGCAGTATTTTCTCTTCCTCCACCCACGGCAGAATACTGACTGCTAACAGTATTGTCATAACCTCCTACGATAGAAGAGTAAGTTTGGGTAATGTTATTAGTATTTCCACCACCTATAATCGTGTAAGGACCGCTTGAAGTATTGTTGTCGCCGCCTCCTACAAAGATGTGGTTAGAAGTAGCCTGATTCCTTTCTCCACCAACAACACTTGAATGTTCTTCGGTGACTTTGTTGTTTCTTCCAGCGCCAATAAAGTCATAATCTCTAGATGTTGCATTGGACCTTCCACCTACAATAACAGAATTTCTTGATGATGCGTTTACAGAGTTAGAACCGCCTCCACCAATAAAAGAATAAAATGCACCAGTGGCAACACTGTTTGTTAGTCCACCTGCAATAACGCTGTGGTTTGCGCCACCAATAATACTATTGTTCTCTCCTCCTAAAATAGAAGAATTTGTCGCAGCAGCAACCTGATTTGAGGCAGCGCGGAGTGTTTGGAGGTCTACAGAAGATTCTCCTCGCGCACTACCAAGACCACCACCAGATACATTTGGATCTCTTGATCTAATATTATGATCGTTTGAATCAGTCCCTTGAACCGTTCCAGCTACACCAGAAACAGGTATAGCGTTCATTGGAACACGGATTTCTTCATTGCTCGATGCTGAATATCCTACCACAAAATCTCCTGTGGCTGGAGTTAAACTTTGTGCGAAATCTGTAAATTTTTTATCTGCCATTTATTAAATTCTAGAAATTTTTTCAGAGTTTTCTACCACTTCAATAAACTTACCATCAATGGTTCGTAAATAATCAAGTGGTTGAGGTTGAGTAGGTCTACCTCCCGCGCCATGCGGGGTTTTAAGTAGCTCTTCTCTCTGTAATACTATACACCGTTTATTGAATTCTCGCCACACATGATGTGCAGCCCAATTGTCTTCAATATAACCGCTTTCGTAATCTCTTATTATTCTAGATTTTACATCAGGAAGTTCAGACGCTAAAGCAATATGGATTTCTGCAACTGTTATAACAGCCATTGTTATCCTTTTTCTATATTAGTTTTAAAATTAAATTATTTGTGAGGCTTCGATAAAAATTGTGTCAACTTGCTCATCAGAAAGATTAAAGTCGTTCTTGAGTTCAATGACTAGAGGGTGATCGACAGGGATAAAATCTGCGTGATCCCACCTTACTTTAGCCTCAGTTCCCTTGGATGAGATCGCTGCATCTAAATCTTCTAGATTTAAAATATCGCTATTTATAATGGCGAGCCTCAACTGTAATCGGCTAACTTCTTGAAAAACTAAGTTTTGCGAAGAATCAACGATCTCCCAAGTGTCGCTTTCTTTGGTTAGATTTCTTATGACTTCTTTGCCATCAGGAACCTCTGGTTTCTCCATTATTGGAACGTAAGTATATCCATCAGGAGAACTAAACTCTTGACCTTTTGCGAGTTGGCGAATAGGAGGAAAGCCGCCAATGGGACTAGATGCCCTCTCCAGTGGGTTGATTTTAATTAGTTGATGTTTCATAAATTTTATAGGCCGAAACGTCCTTTAAGTGCATTGTAGTTTTGTGTAACTTCTACTGCTGATAGTGCTTTGTTATAAACTAAAGTTTGTGCTATTTTACCCTCAAAAAACACCAGTGATCCATTATTCACTGATCCTATATTAAAATTCATTTGTTGCTTTGAAGCAGTTCCAACATTATGATTTTTTATGAAAACACTATTCAAATATGATTTTGCTGTAGTTCCGTCCCAAGTTACAACAATATTATGCCATACATTGCTGGAAATATCACCAATACGATTATCAGTAGATCCTCCTCTCAGTTTTACAAAAAGACCACTTCCAGCTTGATAAAGAAGATAGTTTCCAAAAGATCCCGCCCCGCCACCTTTTCCAATGATAGAGCTAATACCTCTGTTTAATCTATCACAATTAAACCAAGAACTTGTTGACCAGATATTTCCGCTATCTGCAAATAATCCGTAAGCGTCTGGATCTAATTGATTACTTGTAGTTACAAAATCATCAGTGCCATCAAATACTAAAGTCCCACCATTCGCGCTACTATACCCAACACCATTCATAAGAGTGCCATCATTCCCGTTGCCGCTCAAGTCCGTCCAAATGGTTCCGCTTCCAGAATATGAGCTTGTATTACCAGCATCTAAGTGCAAGACAAGACCTGACGTAACAATTCGTTCACCAGCCCCGCCGCGAAGCATACCGGCTTGTGTTGCTATGCCGCTCATTATGCGGAGATCGTTATCCAGAATTTGCAGTTAGTGGAATCCGTCTTGCGCCAAGCGATTTCGCACTCTTCATTTGCTCCCATGCCAGCGATGTCAGAAAGAGTTCCAAGCACATCAATCTGAGAAGCATCTAACGTCAAAGCACGACCGCCTGTAGCATCCTGTATGACAGTGAGGCTTCCGCTTTTCCCTTCTGCGGCATTAGTGATGGCAGCGAGCGTTCTGTCGCCGCCCAGTGTCACCTTCGCGTTCACACCGTTACTCGCATCGTAAGCGATTGTGGCTCCGTCAGTGAGCGTCTGCGGGGTAAAATAAGACTCGTCTAAAACTTCGTTAGCAGACAAGATTTGATTAATGGTAGTTTTGATTTCTCCTGTTCCAGCAGCGTTGTGTCCTACCAGAACAACGTTGCCACTAGGAGACGCATCACTTGTAAAATCAGTAAAGTTAGTAGCCATTTATACCACCATTTACACCATGATATAAGTAAATTTATAGAAAAATCAGTAATTATAAAGGGGGTGGGACAGCTAATACACCCATGCTCTGAGTAAAGTATTTTTTAAACGAATGGACCGTCATTCGCAATAAAAGTTTCCCCACTAGAGGTCATGGGTATTTTACCAATTTTATCCTCTATATCTTGATCGTCGGTTGCTATCCAATGAATCAAACCATTCTCTATCAATTGACCACCATAAATATCTGCAATTTCAGAATCAGACAAAGCTCTGTTGTATACTCTACAATCAGCATACCTTCCTTCTCCATCTGTATCACTTGGAATACTTAAATGGTTTAGTCCAAGCATAAGAAAACCATCAGAGATTGTATCGTTAGCACTAGCGGTTGATTGAAAAGCTCCATTAAGAAAACATCTAGCTCTTTCTGAAGTGGCTTTGCTTGTATCAATAGTGATCGCTAAATGATTCCAAGCTGTAGATGTATTGGCTATAAGATCGCTGTAAAAATATGGATTGCCGTTCCTAGCTCCCCATATAATAAAATCTCTGAAATCCCAAGTTAAAAAAGTCTGATTGTTTGTAGCCTCTCTAATTGCGAAAATGCTAAAACGACCAGTGTGTGTTCTTTTTATCCAAAAAGCTAAAGTTAATTCTGTTTCTGTCCCATCAAGAATTTTATTCTGAGAACCCACAAAAGGAGATGAGTCTGTTCCAGCTAATTCTATTGAATTATGACCGAAAGGCGGCAGATCGTTAAGGGGTCCACCATTTACAAATCTTGGATTATTATTTTTAATTGCAGACCTATGCTTGTGGCTGTAGTCTAAGGTGTCATCATTATCAGAAATCCAGCGTCCGATTAAATCAGAACTAATATCTTCAAAATTATATACAGATTGTATTTGACTTGATGATAAAGCCTTAGAGAAAAGTCTAACATCGCAAGTTTGACCATCAGAACCAAAAAGACTGTTATGACCTATTTCTCCAATATTAAAATTAGAGAAAGTATCAGAATCTAAACTTGTAGGACCAAAGCTCCCACTTGCGGCTAACTCTCCATCAACGTAAAGTTTAAGCCTGTCTCCCGAATCTTGTGAGCCATCAAAAACCATCGCGCAATGAACCCATCCCGAAGAGTTCTGCGTTCCTGACGCAGAGGTATTTCCGCTAGATGCAGTAACTGAAGCCGTTATCCCTGTTCCGTTCCAGATCAAGCTAACAAAATTACTAAGACTTACTATACTACCAACCATGAATCTATCTCCAGCACCTACGCCAAATTTTTTCATCCAGCATGTGAGCGTAAATTCAGTAGCACTTCCCAGTTCTTTAATATTCGCAAAACTAAGGTTGTCTAGAGTGGAGCTACTAAAAGAATAAGAGTTGCTGCCAAAGGTTCCACTAGGAGCCTCGTAAGTCAGAGGTATAATAAATCCACTCCCGTCAATCAACTGAATGTCGCTGCTTCCATCAATTAGAATAATACGATCTATATCAAGATTAACTGGTCTAAAACCATCATAAGTTGGAACCAACATAAGGCTCTTACGCCCCGCAAAGAAACAGCGTCTGTTAAATTCTCTCCAAAGATGGTTTTGAGCATAATTGTCAGTTATCACTCCACTAGAGTAAGCTGATTCAATACGACTTCTAATGCTAGATAACTCTCCCGCCGGTGCGCTATGAATTTCGTGAACAGTAATCATTTCTATCTTTAAATACACTTTTTTACTTGACTTTATGTGTAAATTGTATTACCATTTATTACATTTTTTAAAACCCCAATATGATTAAAACTTTATTCTTAATAGCAATCCTTGGTTTAAGTGATGTTTCACAAGAGGCTCAAAAGTGGAATGGTAAATTTTTTAAAAGAGGACAGTCGGCGCGTTGTGCCGATTTTGTTGGAGAAGTCGTAAGAAGGGCTGGAGGAACCCCACCAGTAGGTTATCAAAAATGCACCTCTTGGTTGGGTTGGGGCAAAAAGGTGAGCTTATCAAATATTCAAAAAGGAGATATTGTTATCTATTCAAGCAACGGTAGTTATAACCACATTGGTATTTATATCGGAGACAAGAGAATTATTCACAGACCAACATTAAGCAAACCAGTTGGAACTATGAATTTACATTATAGAAGAATTATAGGAATTAGAAGAAAATGACTAATATTTATTTTTTAGCTGGTGCAATCACTTTACTTTTTGGTTGGTATTCTTTTGGACTATTGGGTAAATGGTGGCTTAGTAAAATCTTTACATATATCTATTTGATCCTAATGGTTTGGATGGCATATATGTTCATAGCCGTAGAGCAGAAGCCTACATACATCCTTTCTTCTCTTATTGCTGCATTTTTCGCAGCTTGGTCTGTATTCGTAAGATATTTGATTCAGTTTGACCTTCCAGAAAAAAGAACAAAGCTTCAGAATGAATGGTTGGAAGAATTAGAGAAAAAAAATAAACGCGACGATTAATAAGGCGTTTTTATAGAAAGCCCTGATTTTAACTAGGGAGCTTTCTTTTTCTTGTATTGATCAGATACAAAATGGAAAACTGAAACAAACAAAAGCACGGAGATACCAAAAGGATAATAAACATTATCTAAAAAAGCACAAAATGTATCTCCTGTGTAGTCGAAGTTTTCAACTTCTAGGAACGCAGTGAGATTCCTTGCTGCCATCATAAATGAGGCTGTTATAAATAAATAACCAGAAGGTGTGTAAAGCCGCTGATATTTAGCCCACAACATCAAAAAACCAACTCCAAATTGGAGTAGCGTAGCGATAGCGGCAATAATACTGAATAACATTAATCTATGTTGTCTTACACGGAAAATAAAGAAGAAAGCCTTTACTACCTTTCTGATCTAGGTTAGAACACATTTGGAATTACTTTACCATTATGGGCGACTTTGAATGGTCTTGCAGATGGGGAGAATAGTGTTTGATTGATATCTAATCCCATAGCATCTGCTATTGTTGCATTTAAGTCTGCTACCTGATAAGGTGACTCTTCTATCGCCATAGCTTTATCGTCTGTTTTACCTATTGCTTTACCATCTATCTTTCCTCCAGCCATCATACATGAGAAGGCTCTTGGGTAGTGGTCGCGTCCAGTGTTGACGTTGATTTTAGGTGTTCTACCAAATTCAGTAGCAACAACGATCATTGTATCTTCATAAAGACCTTTCGCTTTTAGATCATCAATAAGAGCAGCAATACCTTTGTCTACCTCTGGAAGCTTAGTAGCTAATCTATCAAAGTTTTCGGTGTGGGTATCCCAACCACCATGCATGACTTCAATGAAGTTTACTCCCTTTTCAACCAAGCGACGAGCAAGCAAAAGGCTTTGCCCGAATCTTGTAGCCCCATATTTTTCAGATGTCTCTTTACTTTCTTGAGAGATATCAAAAACCGCTAAGTCTTCACTATCTAGAATATTAAAAGCCTCTGCATAAAAATCTCTATAAGAAGTAGCCGCATCGTTTGGCTCGAACTTAGAGTTTAGTAGATCAAGAGCATCTAGCCTATTGTTCAACAGCCTATCATCATATTTTAAATCAAAAGCACTTTTAGCCTTCAAAGGATCAGTGATAGGAAGGGGCGAGGTTCTAGCTGGCAAAAACCCGTTCAATGGGTGAGACGGGTCAGGATTTATCAAAACATTATTAGGTAATGAATTATCATTAGTCAAAAGGTGGTTAGACCACGCTCCCAAAGAAGGATGTATAATACTGCCCACTTTTCTGTAGCTTGTGTGGTGCAAGTATTTTCCCTCAGAGTGTGCGCCGGTCTGAGAGGTCATAGAATTAATCACAGCAAAATTTTCTGCTCGTTCTGCCAATAAGGGCAAATTGTGACCGAATTTAATTCCATCAACCTTGGTGTCGATGATTTCTGTAGCACCCTTAACTTCAGCGTCGGATTTTGGATCGAATGTGTCGATATGACTCATTCCCCCGTTCATGTAAATATAAATTACATTTTTTACCTTTGGTGTAGGCTTGCTTGCATAAGAATTAAAAGTAAGCCCTAAAGTAGAAGCTGCCAGAGTTTTTGCGAAGTCTCTTCTTGTATTCATTGTATAAATAAAAATTCGTTGGAGTTAATTACCGCCCACACAATATCAGCCGGTGAAAGTTGACGTAGAGCAGACTTCTCTTGTAGAGTTGGCTGTCTAGTGAGGGTAGATAAGAAAATATTCTCAATGGAAGGGTCTTTCATCAAGATTGAATCTTTATGAGACAACGAATTTGTGACCTCTCCGTTGATAAGAAGTAAAACTTGACCAGAAGAGCCATTTACTGAGGAAGAATCAATCAGTTCCCGCTCTGAAGCCCCGAACTTCTTCAAAAAGTCGGTGCGTCTCTCTAAATCTGACGCTCTGACGATGGGTAAGCTTCCTATTTGCTTTGGTCGTGGTATTTTTTTTGTAAAATCCCTATATTCTTCCATAGCGTCGATTGCGCCTTGTCCAGTTAACGATGCTAAGTCTAAATTTACAAAATCAGAATAACCAGAACGGTCGATGGGCGCTGGAACGCCACCAGCGATTGTTACCAAAGAGTCCCAAGCTTGCTCTGCGGTAAGCCTTCTAGTTTTTATACCGTTTTCTTGCTTAAAAGCGTTAGAGGTCACTAAAAAGTGCAAAAATAAGCGAACGTCATAATTTAATTCCTCAAATTTTACCGCGAGCTTGCGTGAAAGCTCTTCGTTTGTAGATTCAGCAATATCTACGTTAACTAATGGCGTGATAAGTGGGTCGCCAGTAACGAAGCCCCATAATCTGTTTGACGCTGCTACTGAGAAGTCGTGCTGTTTGACAATCCATTCTGCAAAAACGGCTGAGTCACCACTCTTTACAACATCCCCGAAAGGGGTATATGGACTAACGGCACTACTAGGCTCTGCATCGTCATATCTGTAGTCATGGGGTAATTTTAAAACTCCATTTTTATTTTTGAAGCTACCATAACCATTGCCGCGCAAAAGTTGTCTGATTGCGTTGTCTATTCTATCGGTTTCTCTGATTTGTTTAACCTCTTCGTCAATTTTTCTGGAAATCTGACCAACAGAAGGGTCACGGGTAGTATTTTGTGCAAAAAACGCAGCACTCTGATAAAAGTCCATTTGAGTCCAATGACTGAAGGGATCATCATGGCATTGGGCGCAAGAAAGGTCTTTGCCAAGAAAAACTTGCATAGTATAAGAAAAATTATCCAGTGGCATACCATTGTCCCGCGCATAGTAACCTGCGGCTGGATTTTCTATCATTTTGCCTTCTGCGGTCAGCATTTCGCGAACCATTTGATCGTAAGGCTTATTTTCCCTAATATTATTTTTTACCCAATCAATATAAGGATAAAACTTCAAAAACCCCACACCGTCAATGTTCGCCTTGATTCTAAACAGATCAGCATAGTAATTATAAAAAGACTGAACATAGTCTTCGCTTTTAAGAAGATTGACCACTAACTTGTCATGGTCAGGACTTTGTAAATAATTTTTAGTCTCTTCCAAGGTAGGAATTCTACCTGCTAGAGTTAAATATGTCCTTCTCAATAAAACTTCGTCTGAAACTTGCTCACTATGAGCATTACCTGTGAATAAAAGGACAGCCGCCAAGATTTTTACGAAAAACTTTCCCATATTTAAGAATATACACTAAAATACCGGCCTAACAACTTACTTTTTATGGCTATAACATAAGACCTTTTCTTCTTTAACGAACGAAGTGAGTGTCCGAACAAAGTGAGGCTCCCGATTTTTTGGGATTTATTTTTTTGGGGAATGGAATTAGTGATTATATGATTTTAAATAAGGGGGAGGGGGTATGTTGAGTGTGGTGGGGATGTAATTTAATTTTTTGAGATTGGGTTGTTGACAATGTGAACCACCCCCCCCTGATTGTCTAACATAACCGTAAAACCCTACATTCTAAATAACCCACCCCCATAGAGCTATGTGTCTATGGCGTGATCGCGTAAGCTAATCTAATAAAAAAGAACTTGCGATTCTCTTGTGGTGTGGTATAGTTACAGCATGAACGAACTAAAAGTAGATGACCAAGTAAACTTCAAAGGCGCATGGGCTATCGTGGCTCATGTCGATGAAGACGGGACTGTATGGCTCTTCGATGAGGACGGGGGCGAGCATGAGGCCACCGCTGATCAGCTTGATTAGCACATGGCGCGATTGCGCCATACAATACAATAAAAAAGAACTTGCGATTAAATAAATCTGTGGTATAGTTAGGCATGAAAGAAATTATAAAAGAGTTGTCCGAATTGTTCCTCTATGTCTTCGTGGTCTTCGTGATGATCGCGGTTGCCGTAAGCACCATACTAAATCCTGACTGGACTTTTTCCCTCCTTAACTAATAGCGCGATTGCGCCATATAACAGAATAAAAAACAATTTGCTTTTAACTCTAACCTGTGGTAAATTTAGACATGATCAAGGAAATGACTCAAGACCAGTTTAACGCACTCGCTGCAAAGCACTATGCGAAGCAGTGCAAGGTTAACCCTTCTTACCGCGACCACGTAAGATATATCAACGCATTGGGTGACGCTACTTGCCAAGTAGAAATCGAGAAGGAGTATAGCCTTCTCAACGTGAGCGTTTACCTAAAGGGACGCGACTATCTCGCAAGCCTTAACAAGTAAAACAATATGACCATCGAACAAGTAAAGAACAAGATGCTTCGCCTCAAGTCCGAGATGGATCGGATAGAGGACGAGCGCGGATTCTCTAACGTGCCAAGCAATCTCAAGATGCAGATGTGGGAGTTAAAGAATAGCTTGCGCGCCAAGCAACGCAACGCGCCAGAGATGTCGGATGGCGTGAGAGATGCGCTGGCGAACCTTACGGTTCGTCGGTAGTGTTAGTGTTAGTGTTAGTGTTAGTGCTAGTGTTAGTGCTAACGCTAGTCTCGTTGCACAGAAAAGATAAGTCGTAAGTCGTTGAGGCTTAGGGAGTTACGTCGGCGCGCCCCGCCCGTCAGCGTAACTCGTTGACGCTTAAGCAGTTACGAAGATACCGATTCAGCTACCATGCCAAGCCACCATACGCGATCACGCCATGTAATCTAATAAAAAAGAAGTTGCGATTACCTTATGATGTGGTAAATTATATACATGAACAAGACCTTTACTAATAACAACGGCGAGCGCGTCGAGTGCGTCGAGATCGCTACGCTATACCCTAGCGAGGCATTCCAGAACCGCAACGCGCAAGAGCGTCAAGCGGCTGCTGACGAGAACAACGATGGCAAGTTGGGCGAAGTGTGCCGCTTCGGTGGTGGTGGCGACCATCAGCTTTTGGTGGACATCGACAGCAAGGTGTGGTGGGAGCAAGACTACAGGTAACGTGATCGCGCCATACCTAACACACAAAAACAATTTGACTTATACCAATACTGTGTTACATTATACCATGAACAAGAAAACATACATCATCACCCTCCTTGCTAACAACGGCGAAACTCACACCTTCAACTGGGAAGGAGAGGGTTTCTTTGCCGCTTGCAGGGATGCAATGGCATCGGTCGTGAAACTCCACGACGGGCGACAGTGGGAACTGGTAGAGGCCAAGCTCCTAGCTTAACCACCTTGTAAATATGAAAGACATCTTTTCTCTAGCCATTCACGGAATCTACTGTATGCTTGCCATCATTCTCATTGCTCTCTTCGTTAACGTCATCCTAAACTTTTACTAATGAACCAACAACA
>TARA_B100001093_G_scaffold519927_1_pt1 | contig 91184 bp, 69 predicted proteins | sample TARA_B100001093 | Tara Oceans TARA_B100001093 (sample SAMEA2623116) | marine metagenome | biome: marine biome (ENVO:00000447); feature: surface water layer (ENVO:00002042); material: "saline water (ENVO:00002010), including plankton (ENVO:xxxxxxxx)" | depth 5 m | reverse complement strand
CTAAGCTTAATACGTACAAAACTATACGGACCATTACTATCATCCCAAGTAAAGACTGATCTAGTTGGTAAAGGAGAAATTACATTAAAGTTACCAACATTTGGACATTCCGAAAGTGTTGCAAATGTTTGTATTGTTGACCATGGTGAAGAACCAATTGTATAACAATACCATGCTTTTATTCTATACTCATAGGTTGTTCCTGGTAATAAGTTAGTAAGCAATTTACCTGATTGGTTAAATGGACCACAATTTGATGTATTTAGTACATTTTTATTACTCCATGTTGTAGTACCAAGAACTCTATACTGAATCCTATATTGATTTGGTGTACATGATGATGAACTCATATTATCCCATTTAATCCTAACTCGTGTATGAATTGTATCAACTGCATGAATTCCTGTTGGTGTCGGTGATGAGCATGCAGTAGAATAAGCACAAGAACCATCATCAATACACGCTAAAGAATCATAATTTAGAGCTAAGACATCTATACATCCGGAAATTAAAAGACAACTTCCGTCATCAGTATTAGCTAGAGCATCAAAATTGCAAGCTATAGAGTCAGTACATCCAAAAATTGGGTAAATACATGTTCCATCATCCACCTGAGCAGATGCATTATAGTTTATAGCTGTAATATCAATACAACCTAAAACAACGCTTGAACTATCTAATGTAATTGTAAAGCATCCTGATAATGAAGAGTTAGGATTTGACATAGTTCCAGTAATAACTCCATTACTATAAACTCCCATGTAAACAGTCTGATCAACAAAATATGTATGAGTATAATTATTTCCACACATCTCCCATAATCCTGATTGAGAAAAGTTTGACCATACGCCTACATTGTTATAAGTAAAGTAATAGCTTGATTGAGTTCCAGTGCAACCCCAATCATATGAAACATTCCATGATCCAACTGTTAAATCAATTGGAGCAGGCAAACAACAACTACCATCGCTCAAAGTAGCTAATGGATTATAATTAACAGCAATTGGATCAGTACAACCTAGTACTACATTTCCAATTGTAATTGTATCTAAATACGTACAACCCAAAGCATCTTCAACTGTAATTGAATAATTACCAATACATAAATTCTGAGCCCAAGAAAATGATGGTATAGACGTGTAAGTACCAACTAACGTATTCCATGTGTAAGATAATAATCCGCCATTATTAGATGTTATAGATAAAGCAGCAAATGCTTGACATGAATCTACATTTGTAGTATCAATAAACCAAGAAGGATTTGAAAATCCACAAGTATAACAACTTCCATTATCAATATTTGCTATTGGATCATAATTTGTTGCCAGACTATCCATACATCCATAAATCGCTGTTATACATGAACCATCATCAGTATTAGCATTAATATTGAAATTTGCAGCTAATGGATCCATGCAACCATAAATAAAAGGAATACATGTAGAATCATTACATGTCGCTAATGGATCAAAATTAAATGCTGTAGAATCAATACACCCATAAACACAATACCAACAAGAACTATCAGATGTGTTAGCTAATGGATTATAGTTAGCTGCATTAGGATCTATACACCCAAAAATGAACGAAACGCATGAACCATCATCAATATTCGCAAATGGATTATAATTAAATGATGTTGAATCTGTACAACCATTTAATGGCATAATACAACTTCCATCATCAACGTTAGCTAATACATTATAATTAATTGCTAATGAGTCCATACAACCAAAAATTGTTTGAATACATGAACCATCATCAGTATTAGCTAATGGATTATAATTTATAGCTGAGCTATCAACACAACCAAAAACTGACATAATACAAGAACCATCATCAAATAATGCTAATGGATTATAATTAAACATACTTGAATCTGTACAACCTGTATAATTACTCAGTAATATTGTGGTATCTGCACCACAAGAATCAGCATCAATTAAAGTTAAAGAATAAATGTCATTGCATAGAGCCGATACAACATAATTGTTCACTCCTATTACTCCGTTACTCCAATAATAATTTATAGGAAACGATGCAGATCCTTGTGAAACCACAGCGGCAATCCACCCATCACAAGAAGATGGACTTGACGGATTATTTGAATATAAACTATAATTTACATGACAATAGTAACACAGACCATTATCAACAGTAGCAAGAGGATTAAAATTTAATGCTATTGAATCAGTACAGCCAACTAATGGCATTATACAACTTCCATCATCAACCGTAGACAATGCATCATAATTAATTGCTAATGAGTCCATACAACCATAAATTATTGGAATACAGGAACCATCATCTACATTTGAAAGTGGGTTAAAATTTAATGCAGTAGAATCTGTACATCCTAGCAAAGTATCAGGCTCAATTATATCCACAGAATCAGTAATTGAACATCCATTAGCATCAAAATGAGATATGACATATAATCCTGCAAATAAATTGCTTAAAATTGCTGTTCCAGAACCAAATGATGATAAGCCAGATGACGAAGACCAAGAATAAGTATAACCTAAAGTTCCCCCATTAACATTTGCAACTATACTTCCATTAGACAGACCAGGTAAAATATTATTTATTACCGAGTAAGTAACTAATAATTCTGAAGGCTCTATTATTAAAATTATATCTTCTGCTATACAACCATTGGCATCTTCAACTTTATAAACATAGGATCCTGGTGACAATGAGTCAAAATAAGATGATGTACTATCTTGATTATAAAATCCATTTAAACTGTAAAAGTATGGCCCCACTCCTCCATTAACACTATCAATAGATATATATCCATCATTTTCAGAATTGCAGCTGATATTTTCTGATGAAACGGAAATGATCTTTAATGAATCAGGCGCATTTATTGATACTGTATCAAAATAAGTACAACCAGCACCATCTTGAACTGCAATAAAATAGTCATCTGGACACAAATTTGCTTGAGCCCATACTGGAGAAAATGACAACCCTCCATCAAAAGAATATAGTATTGGTGCACCAGCTCCACCAGCGACAGAATTAATTGATATTTGCCCATTACAACCCCAGCTACAGCTAACACCATATCCATTTATTTCTTGAATATCTACCTGATAAGTAAACTCTGATGGTTGATTTAAAAAAATTACACTTGTAAAAACAGAAGAATCTGCATCTCTTACAGTTATAGCATAAGAAGAATCTCCACATAAATTATTAAAGATTGAACTATTTTGAAATGGAAGCCCATTTATGCTATAAACAAAAGGAGATGTTCCACCAAAAGTATTGAAAGTTAATTCTCCATCACAATATCCGCTACAACTAACATTTGAACTGATGGAAATTGATCCTGAAACACCAATAGGTTCTGCTAATACAATTGTTTCAATAGTCTGACATAAATTTGCGTCTTGATAATATATATTGTAAGTACCTGCACCTAAATTATTAAAAACTGGATTAGTTTGATAAGTTATGCCATCAATGCTATATTGATATGGTGATGTTCCTCCATTAGCCTGTGCTGTTAGTTGACCATTAATATTTCCATTACCTACTATTGACTGAGAAATATATCCGCTTGTTACAAGTGCACTTGGGCTAACTATTGGTGCAGCATCTGTAGCCTGACATCCATTACCGTCAGTAATAGTTACATTGTATGTTCCTGATGATAATAAGCTAATATCTTCGGATAAGGATGTATACCCATTTGGACCTGACCACAGATAAGTATAATTACCAGTTCCTCCTGAAGCTGTAAGATCGATTGAACCATCACTGAAACCATTACAGCTTATATCATCTATTGAAATTGTAGTTGTAATCTGAGTTGGTTCAGATATTGTTATATAAGCTTGATCTAATAAATTATTTGCTAAAGAATCTTTTAAATCAATTCTGAAATTACCTGAAAATAGACCTGAAAAGAAAAATTGATTATTAGAACCAAAAGAACTTCCTATTTGGACATAAACACCAAAATTTGGATTTTGCCAATATAGGTATGACTCAACATAACTTACAGGATTTGTTTGGTTAATATTTATGGTAATATTAGCATCTGTACTACCTGGACAGGTTGGAATATTATCGATATTAACACTTCCAATTGTTTGTGAGTTTACATTTAAAAATGATATCAACACACAAATAAAAAGGTAAAATTTCTTCATAAAAATTGTTTTAATTAATAAACAAATATACAAAAAAAAATACGTTAAATATTTAAATCAAATATGAAATTACTGGCGTAAAATCTATTCAATAATAACTTTTTTCGAGAAGTTAATATTGTCAATATTAAATCTTAAAAAATAAATACCGCTTGAAAAGTCGGTACAATCTAATTTGAAACTTTTTATACTCTTCAAATCTATATCCATTATTCTTCTAGATAAAACGTCCGTAAAAACACATGTGATTTGATCATATTTTCTATTTAAATCTATATACAAAACTGACTTGACAGGATTAGGATATATGTAAACATCTAAAATTTGATCTACAACAGAAAGATCTTGTAATTTATATGACATTGTATCTGAATGACAATTGTTAGCATCATATGCTATTGCAAAATAAGTATCAGGGTTTGTTGTAAAAAGCTGTTGTGAGTTGGATAAATTTCCTGATGAATTCCACCACTGAAATGTATATGGAGGTGTGCCACCAAACACATTTGCATCTAATAAATTATTATTATACTGTATTTGTAAATTCAAAATACTAGGTTGCAAAATTTCAAATGTATCAATAAACTGACAACCAATATTATCAATGATTTCGTAGGTATAAATACCTTCACACAATTGATTAGATAAAACATTTAAATTATTATCATCAAAATAATTAATTTGATATGGAGCAATACCATTACTAACAATTAAATTTATGTTAGCATCACAATAATCATTACAAGTCACATGGTTTATATTTTTAGCAACTTGAATATCACTTAAGGAATGAATATAAACTTGATTACTATCAATACATCCTAATGAGTCGGTAATTATGTAGTCATATAATCCCGAAACTAGAGCTGATGAATTATAGCCAAGCCAATTTTGAATATATGGTGCAAAACCTCCATTTATATTTAAACTTACTTGCCCATCATTGGAATATATACATGAAGACGGAGAAATTATTGTTTGGGTAACTATTGGTGATGTTTGATTAATTGATGCTATACCCTGAAGTTGACAACCATTAAAGTCAGTGACATAAAAAATATAACTTCCGGCAGATAAATTATTAGCCACTTGATTTGTATCTGCATTACTCCACAGATAATTGTAGGGTGGATTTCCACCGTTAACCTGTAAACTAGCAGAACCAGTACTTAATGAATTACAAATCACATCAACTGTCTGTACCATTACAGAAATTTGAGTTGGTTGTGAAACATAAACAGAATCACTAAATAAACAATTATTTCCGTCTAATATTTCAAATACATGAAAACCAAAACTAAGTAAATTTGGATTTGAGTTTGGCCAACTTTCAATATATGGTGGAATACCTCCGCTGATATATAAATTAGCAGTCCCGTTCATATAATTGTTACACGTAACGTTTGTAACCGAATCTAGAACTTCAATCGGAGTTGAGGGTGAAGTAATAGTGATTGAATTTGAATATAAACAATTATTTCCGTCAAGTATTGTATAAAAATATGTACCTGCATATAATGACTGTGGATTATAACCATTCCAACCAACAGAATACAAAGGAGTACCACCAGAAACATCTAATACAACTACTCCGTCTGACCCATTATAACAACTAACATTCTGTATATTTTCAGTAACCTGAATCATGTCGGGCTCAGAAACAACAAACGAAAATGTATTTTGACAATTGTTGTTTTCGATAACATTTAAAATATAAGTTCCAGCATATAAACTATTTAAATCCTCTAAATTTGAGCTGAATCCATTTGGTCCCTGCCAGCTATAATATGTACTAATGGATGGATTACTAGTAATATACGTTATATCAATAGAACCTGAGGCATTTCCAAAACAGTCAATATTGAAAACCGAATCATACATATTAGATGGTAATGGCTCGGATATAGTAAAATACATTGTTGGAAAGCTACATCCTTGAAAATCAGTTACAGATAAATTATAATTTCCAGCTGGAATATTTGATAATTGAGTAGATGTATCTCCAGTATTCCAGCTATATAAATAAGGAGGTGTTCCTCCAGAAAATGAAGCAAATATGTTTGCATCATTACCTCCATTACAACTTACCTCCGTTATTGCTAATCCATTAGTATCAATTGGACTTGGATTTGAAATATTATAAATATTTGTAAAACTACAATTGTTTGAATCTAAAATATTTAATTGATATGAACCATCTGAAAGACCAATAATATTTGGTAAAATAGATGAATACCCATTAGGACCAAGCCAACTGTAAGCATATGGAGATGTTCCACCAGTAACTGAAAGATTTATACTAGCATCATTAAAATTATGACAACTTATATTTGTTATAGTGGCATTATCATTAATATCTAATGGTTCTAATACATTAAAATTAGTACTAACAGATGGACAATTGTTATTGTCACTAACAACAACAGAATAATTTCCTGCAGATAATAAATTAGGATTATATCCATTATAATTAAAAGTATAAGGAGCTGTTCCTCCAGAAATTACAAGATTAACTTGACCGTCATTATATCCATAGCAAGAAGGTGGTGTTACATTAATTGAATTTATATTTATAGATAATGGTTCATTTAAAAATGTAACAGCTGTATCTGAACATCCAAAATTATCTGTAACTACAACAGTATATGTTCCCGATAGATTTAAATTATTAATATAATTAAAGTTTGTAGTATTAATATAACCATTAGGCCCAAACCATTCATATGTAAAAATTGTTCCACTACTACCATTTACATTTACAAAAACAATACCATCTCCAGATCCAGCGCAACTGATATCAGTATTTGTAAAAGATAAAGAAGCACAATATGTACATGAACCGTCGTCAGTATTAGCATTTGGATCATAATTTGCGGCACTTACATCAATGCAACCAAAAATTTTTGGAATACATGATCCGTCATCAATTGTTGCATTTGGATTATAATTAAACGCAGAAGTATCAGTACAGCCATAATAATCACATGTTGTTAAACAATTTGCATTTGAAATACCAGGATCTAATGCTTGAGAAACTACAACTTCATGAAAATCAAGTACAACTCCTGTTCCTCCAACATGACAATAACTCATAATAGTTCCGACTTGAGGACTTGGATTATTATTACAACTTCCTTCAACGTCTACACAATTATCAATAACGCCACCAGCAAAAGGAATAGATGGATCAGCTAACCAACCACACCAATGTGTGTGATTTGCACCATAATTATGACCTATTTCATGTGACACTACATTAAGATTCCATGAATATGTTGGGTTCGGAAAATTAAACGAAGTATCATTATTTAAGGATGCTGAAAAACCATAACCCCAATTATAACTACATAGGGCATCAAGATAGGCTATACCACCAGTTCCGGTATTATTTCTTTTAGTTAACAAATGAACCAAGTCCCTATTAATTGCAGCATTATTAGTTTGCCAATAATTTTTAAGCTCACCTAACATAGCACTTGCCTGGGCAATGTATCCAGCAAATGGGTCTATAGTATTCCAAATATTGATGTGTACTACTTGAATAGCTGAATTTGTTTCGCTTTCATAAATCTGGCTTACTCCTGCAATGATAGCCAAAGCCCAATTACTAGCCTGTTGATCTGAAGCAAATGTTTGTCTTGTGTAATAATCAATTTCGATTGCTAACTCAACGCATACTGGAGCAGATGAATTAAAACTTCTTTGCATTCTATTTGTATAATTGATTTCAGCTACCTCATCTACCGCACAACTAAAATTAAAATTATTTATACTATTTGAAGCCTCGAACAAAATATATTCATTTTTATATTTAGTAATCTCAAATTGTTTATTATTGATTTTAAATGTAGAACTTACATTATCATCATAAAAATTAATAACACCAATAGATTTTTCTAAATAATATATTTTGTATGATAAAATATCAGGATTTATATCTATATAAGTACTACCATTATCAGAACTAGACAAAATTTGAAGATCTTCTGAAATAAAATTAATTCTTTTGAGCTTAACATTAATATTATTATTAAAAAAAGGAATCTCTAATGATAAATTTTCTTTTTTTTCTAAAACTATTTTTTGATAGCTATCTAATGAAAGAAACAATCCAAGAGTATTATCCTTGTTTTTAGTAGCAACTATTACTGAAGATTCATTTGGACTAAACAAATTACGAGCAGATAGAGAAAGACTCATTATTAATGAAAATAAAATAATTATATAAAATCTCATAATTTAATCATCTAATTAAACTAATAGTACCTTCATACTTATAAACCTCGTTATATGTATTTCTAACCTCAATATAATATGTGTAAATACCGCTGATAGCTTCTTTTTTATTGTTTATAGTTCCATCCCAACCTTCATCAGGATTATTAGACTCATACACAACACCACCCCACTTAGAAAAAATAATTATTTTAAAATCTATCCAACTTTCTGGATAAAGAACAACTTTATACTTTTCATTAATATTTTGTTTATCTCCATTTCCTGGTGTAAAAGCTGAAGGAATAAATATTTCATAATGATCAACAACAATATCTTTTGTTACAGTATCAAAACAATTAAATTCTGTTTGTATTTTTAAAAATACTTTGTATTTACCTTTATCAAAATAGGATGAACTTACAATTGAGTCATATGCATCAAAAGAAGCAATATTATATATAGTATCGTAATTAAAATCCCAATTCCATGCAACAATATTTTGTTCAAAAGTTTGTGACAAATCAACAAAAACAAAAGGATTAGATAATTGATCATCGTATTTTCTTCTAAACGGATTTGCTGTAAAATCTGCTATTGGACTTTCTAAATTATCAATACTCATAAAATTCTCAACATTACACATGTTATTGTCAAATACTTTAACCTTATACGTACCTGCAGAAAGTGTATCAATGTCAAAGTTAAAACCAAGTGTGTCATTACCAAGGTTTTGCCAAACAAAATTATATGGAGATACACCTCCCTTCATTTGAACAAGACCAAATCCTTTACCCAATTCGCATGTGTCTGGACCAAAAATAAACGAATCAAACTCCAAAATATCAGGCTCTGATAAGCTTATACTATCAGTAAACATACATCCATTCTGATCATATAAAAATAATTGATAATTATCAGAAAATAAGTTGAATACAGAATCACTATTTTCTCCATTTAATGGTAAATTATTTTTAGTCCAGTTATAAGTGAACCCTGCAACACCTCCGCTTGGAACAACAGAAATAAAACCATCATTTTCCCCATTACAACTCACTCCATAAGATGAATAATCTGATTTATATAAATTTCCAGTAACATATGTTGGTGGTTCAGATAATGATATTTGATAATTTGTAGTACAAGCTAATGCATCAGAAAGAATTAAAGAATATGAACCCGCAGTTAAATCATATATATTTTGTGTAGTTTTTCCATTGTCCCAAACAAAAGAAAAAGGAGGAATACCACCTTCAATATTAACCTCAATCCAACCATTACTACCATCTTTACATGAAATATTATATCCTGAGTAATCAGGAGTTATTAACTGTAATGATGATATAGTGTTGTTTGGCTGACTAATATTGTATGGAGCAACGATTTGACAACCATTTGAATCAGTCACAGTACAAATATACTCTCCAGCAGATAAATTGTAAATATCCTTACTGTAAGAAGCGAAAGAATTAGGTCCGGTCCATATATAAGAATATGGAGGTGTTCCAGTACCAAACTGAACTGCTAAGCTAATTTCTCCAGTTTTTTCACCATAACATTCAACATTAATAATATTAGCACTTACAATTAATGAGTCAGGACCAGAAATATTTATAGTGTTTGTATAATCACAGGAGTTACTATCGATAATTTGGTAGCTGTATGTACCAATAGACAAACTATCCGGATTATAACCAAACCAGTCAGTATAGTATGGTGTTATACCGCCTGAAACATTTAATATTGCAGAACCATCAAAAGAATTAAAACAAGTAGTAGGTAAAACTTGACTTACCACATTTATTTCATTAGCAGGTTCAGAAATAGAAATAAATCTATTAATTGTACAACCTGTAGCGTCAGTTATACTAACATTGTATGTTGCCGCTGGAATATAAATTAAGTCTTCCAAAATAGAACCATTTGACCATAAAAATGTGTATGGTGCAACTCCACCGCTAATACCAACAATATCAATTTCTCCAGTAAAATCACCTTTACATTTTACATTTTTTATTTTAACAGAAGTAGTGTCAAATGGTTTAGTTTCTATTAAAAAACTTTCATTCCAAAGACAATTATTATTATCTGCTACCGTAACAGAATAAGGACCTGCGGACAAGTTGTTATTAAATGAAAAATTACCAAATGCATTACTCCAAACGAACGTATATGGAAACGTTCCTCCTGAAACAACTAAATTTATAGATCCATCACTACCTCCTTCACATGCAACTTTAGATAAAGAAGATAAAACATTTAAAGAAGATGGTTCAGAAATATCAAATGAATAAGTTACGGGACAATTACTATCATCATTAACTAAAACTTGATAATTTCCTGGTACTAATCCAAAAATATCTTCCTGCGATGAGGTAAATCCAGCAGGACCAGTCCAGCTATAAATAGGATTAATTAAATTATAGGGTGTTAAATTAATTGCTCCATCAGCCGAATCTTTGCATAAAATATTAATGGTGCTTGTATCTATATTATATGTTGATATTGGATTCATTACCTCTGACAAAGCAAATTCACAACCATTATTTGGATCTGTTATTGTTACACTATAAACACCTGCTGTAAGACCACTAATATTTGCTGAAGTTGAATAATAACTATTAGGACCAGACCATAAAATATCAGGAATACCAGATATACCAGAAATATTTAAATCAATGGATCCGTTGGTATTTCCATAACAATCAATTAGAGAAACACTAGATGAAACTGTTATTTGTGTTGGTTCAGCAATATATACATTTCTAAAATTAATATTAGGAGAATTTAAACTACATCCATTTTGATCAATAACATCATAGCTATAATTTCCAAATTGTAAGTTTTGAATATCTTCAAGAACAGATGTAAATCCATTTGGACCTGTCCAAGATACAGAGTAAGGTGATGAACCTCCAACTATATCCAAATCAATTAAACCATCATCATAACCATAACAACTTATGTCTTGTGAATATATACTTGAACTCAACGGTTGTGGTGAGGAAATATATTGTGAAATTGGAAATGCTGAACAATTATTTGCATCTGTAATTACAGATGTATATGTTCCAGAATTAACAAGATTATTAATATCAGTGTTTGTTGAAAAATAGCTTGGACCTGACCAAGTAATATTATAATATGGTAGTGTTGTATTTTGTGTTCCACCAGAAATAGTTATATCAATTGCTCCATCCGCTGTTCCAAAGCAAGAAATATTACTATATGAAAAAATATTAGCCTGAATTTGAGCCGGAGCAATTAAAGTTATATTTTCAGTTGAAACACATCCATTAATATCTCTATAAGAAATATTATACGTTCCCTCGGTCAATAAACTAAATACATTGTTGTATGTGTAGCTTGAACCATTAATTGAATACTCATAAGGACTATTTCCACCAGAAATATCGGCGGTAATTTGACCATCAAAAGCTCCAAAGCAAGAAATATTCTCACCATTATAATCTGATGAAATATAACCCTGATTATTTAACGGGGTTGGTTCATTAACTATTAAACCATTTATTATTGTACCACAGCCACCAAAATCTGTTATAGTAACAGAATAATTTCCGGATGACAAATTAGTTATATCTTCTGTATTTGCTCCGTTTGACCATAAGAATGTAAATGGAGGCAATCCTCCACTTACTGTTAAATCAATAATTCCGTCAGCAAATCCATTACAACTTATATCTGTTACATTTTCTGATGTAGTATAGGAATTTAATCCAACAATAAAGGTCTCAGCAGAAGTACAACCATCTTGATCTGTAACAACCAAATCATATTGACCAGGTTGTAAGCTACTAATATCTTCAGTACTCGCTGTAAATCCATTTGGCCCAGTCCAACTATATATTGGAATCCCAGACACTCCACTAACAGTAACATCAATAGACCCATCTTGATATCCTGGACATGTAACATCTTGTGTCATATTCATAAATGTAAAACCAGAAGAAGATGTTAAATCAATTTGGTATGTATAGGATGATGTGTTTGAAATACAAGCATCATCGGTTAAATCAACAGTAAAGAAAAAAGGAGAATTTAACAAATCTGCATACTGTGGCACCCAACTAAAGGTTCCAACCGGATTATTTGTGCCATTGTTTGCAATAGTAAATGTTGCATTGTTAGGCAAATTGGATGCAGACATTGTTATGTTTGTAGATCCTCCAGGTGGAGAAGTCAAACCATTTATATCAAACGTCATAATTGATGATCCATTAGCGCAAAAATAAAAGGAATTAACAAGTGGACCTGCTAAAATCAATGTGTCTATTCCTGTAAGATTAGGGGGGTTAGAATTACAAGATAAAGATGTTGTTTGTATATCACGCATAATACTTCCAATCAACTGACCATTTCTATATTCTTCAGCTTTTACGGCCCAAATTGTTGTATGTTGGGAGGTTGGTAATAATGTAACATTACCTGTGTTTTGATCAAAATTAACTGTACCATTCAAAAAGTTTTGAAAAGAATAACCTCCGTTGTAAGGAACGTTGTATGAATTATTAGTAAAATTATAGTTCCAACCTGGAAAACCACAATAAATTGGATTAACTAAACTGTAAACTATAGAGTCACCGTTGATATCGTTAGCAGAAGTAGAATAATAAGTAGTAGAGTTAACGCACAAGTAACTCGGTGGTGGATAGTCCCATACTGGTGAGCTATTACAACCAACCGAATTAGTATTATTAATAACTGCTCGAACACAAATATCATAATTATCTGGGTTTGGAACAGTTGTAATTCCTGGATTTCTTGCATAAAGAGCAGCTACAATTGTCCAGTCAGATCTTTGGGTTGGTAAATTGACAATACCTTGGTAAGTATAAATTTCAGTTTGATTTGTACTTCCACCAAAACAAGAACCAGTATATGGACAAGAAGGGGATGAAGATATAGTTGGAAAAACAGGTACAGGACTAGGTGTGATTTCTGATAAACTTAAAAATGCGGTGTTACCAGAACTTGGTGAATAAACATTAATATAAGTTTGATTTGGGGGATCAATCCAATTACCATTTGGAGCTCCAACACCTCCACATTCTCTGTAAAAAGTAAGCGTTACTCTATATTGATTCGTACTTAAACATTCGTAAGTAATATCTAATCCAGCTGCATGAGATGCTAAGGCTGTTTTTGTATTAGTTACAATAACATTTATAATCAATAATAATAAAATTAATCTAGAGCGCATATGCAAAAATACTATAATATAAATAAATAAAAAAAAATATTATGTTTGTAATTTTCCAATTTATAATTTCATCAACATGAAAAATCTACTTTTAGTTTTTAGTACACTAATATTTTTTTCAATAATATTTTACTCAAATATAAATAATTCTGTTGGTAAAAAAATTTTAATTTATGATATTACTTCTAAGCTTATAAATCATCAAAATAATTTAAATAAAAATACAATTTATTTAAGCGAAAATAATTCAGCTTTTTATAGAATTAAAGTACTAAATATAAACAAAAATTACATATTAAAAAAATATTTTTACCTTAATATAAAATGATTTATATAATTTAATTTAAATAGCTGAATTTTAATATTTTAAAAAAATAAACATGACATTATGTCACTTAGTTTTTAAACATAAATAAATCAAAAAAAGAAAATGAGAATTGACATTGTAACAATCTTTCCAGAATTTTTTAATCCGATAATAAATCACTCAATTATTAAGCGATCTATTGCTAAAAAAAAAGTTGAAATACATACTCACAACATAAGGGATTTTTCAAATAATAAACAAAAAAGTATAGACGATTATCAATTTGGAGGTGACCCAGGTATGGTTTTGCAAGTACAACCAATTGATGACTGTATCAGCAAACTAAAATCTGAAAGAGTTTACTGTGAAATAATTTATTTATCCCCTTGCGGAGAAACACTAAACCAAACAGAATGCAATAGACTATCTGTTTTAAAAAATATTATATTGCTTTGTGGAAATTACAAGGGTATTGATCAGAGAGCGATTGACTTGCATGTAACAAAAGAAGTCTCTATAGGAGACTATGTGTTAACAGGAGGAGAATTTGCCGCTTCTATATTACTAGACTCAGTAATCAGACTGATTCCAGGTGTAATTTCTAATGAATCTTCCGCCTTATTTGATTCGTTTCAAGACAACTTACTTGCTCCCCCAATTTATTCAAGACCATCTACATACAAAAACCTAAAAGTCCCAAATGTTTTACTATCTGGAAATTCTAAAAAAATAGAAGAATGGAAAGAAAAACAAATTATAAAAATTACAAAAAGCAAAAGACCTGATCTGCTTGATTAAAATATATTAGCTATAAATTTAACAAAACAAAATATTTGTTGTAATATTGCAAACCTTTAAAAAATTTATAAAAATGGATATTGTAAGTCAGATTTCAAGCGAGTTAACTCCAAAAAAAGACCTTCCTAAATTTAAATCAGGAGATAATATTACTGTTTTTTATACAATTAAAGAAGGAAACAAACAAAGAACTCAGTTTTTTAAGGGAGATGTTATACAAAGAAAAGGTAGCGGATCAACAGAAACATTCACAATAAGAAAAATTTCACATTCAGTTGGAGTTGAAAGAATATTTCCAATTAACTCACCTACGATAGAAAAAATTGAAGTGAATAAAAGAGGAAGGGTTAGAAGAGCAAGAATATTTTACTTAAGAAAATTACAAGGTAAAAAAGCTAGAATTAAAGAAGCTAGATAAAATCTTAGAAGTCTACATACATCGATAGAGCTTATAAATAAATATCACAACCGTATCCAATCCATTAATTCAATTCTAAAAAAAACTTATTGAAATTCTTAATATATTAATAAAAGAGAAAACAACTGTAAGCACTAAAAAATATAAAAGATTTATTTACTTATTATCTTAAACTCAGTCCTTCTATTTTTTGACCTACCCTCTTCACTATCATTATCATCAACAGGATATTCTTCACCATACCCATTAAATGAGATTCTATTTTTTTGAATTCCACTAGAAATGATATATTCATAAACCGATTTAGCTCTATTTTCTGACAAAACTTGGTTATCGCTTGATGAGCCAATATTATCTGTAAATCCATTTATTTCAATTACAATTGACTTGTTAACTCTAAGATAACTAATAAACTCATTAATAACCTCCTCAGATATTTGATTTATTTCATAAGAATTAGTAGCAAAATAAATATTATCAATTTTAAACGAACTTCCTGTGTTTAACTGCTCCAAATCAATATTTAATGTGCTTGGTGTAATAAATGTTGAATCTTTAGCATCAATAAATTTAGAATAAAAAGCATAACCCTCTTCCTTTATCGATAATAATACATCATCATTATCTTCTAAAGTAATTGCCCCAACATAAAAACCTTTATTTACTTTAATAGTTGTAATTTTCTGAGTAGTAAGATTCTTTATTTCGATTTCAATATCTTTTGCAAAGGTTCCGTCTTCATCATAAAGCTCTCCTTTAAGAAACAAAACTCTTTCTGGTTTAGCACCTTCATATAATGGAAAACCAAATATATCCCATCCTCCTTCTCCAATTAATTTATTAGATGCAAAATAAGCTGTTTTACCATCTGTACTTACAAATAAAGACACTTCATCTGTTGATGTATTTATTGGGTAGCCAATATTAATCGGTTTTTGCCATTTTCCTAATGAATCTTTTCTAGAATAAAATATATCAAACCCGCCTAGTGTTGGGAAATTTGTAGAAGAAAAAAACAATGTTTTTCCATCAGTATGAAGAAATGGTGATTTTTCTTCTTCAGCACTATTAATATTTGCTCCTAAATTTTTTGGTGCACTCCACTGATTATTTTCAAAATTTGTTTCGTATAAATCTGTTTTTCCATAACCACCCTTCCTATTACTGGAAAAAATAATTGTATTACCATCAGATGAGACTGTAGGCTGCGAATCCCAGGCATTCTTTTTTGATATGCTTTTTGGAAATTCTTTAGAATCTGACCATCTATAACTACCATCTAAACTTTTAATTTTGGTTGCATAGAATATATCACAATTATTATAACCCTTGGCATCTCTAGAGCATTTAGTATAATATAAAATATTATTATCAATTGTGACTGTAGCACCCCCTTCATTATCTGAGCGATTAAATGGATATTTCATTGCATCACCATCACTAAAAACACCATCTTTCTTTTGACTAAATGTAAATTCTTCAATACTTGACTCCGCAATATCCTGTTTAGTTTTTTTAAGTAGCCTTCTAGTGTAAAATGCAAATTCCTGATCAGGAGAGATAATAGCTAAATACTCATCATATTTTGAAGAAATTCCATTTATTACATATGGCTTGAATTTAACAGGATTTCTAATAATATCTGCTAGTATTTTTGCTTTTTCATACATCATTATTGCATCTGAATAATATGGGTCTAAAAGTTCTAATTCAAGACTTTTTTGCAAATAATTAGCTGATGCGATATAATCTTTTTGTATAAATGAAATATGTCCCAAAAAATAATAAACATTTGAAAATGTATTTGGGCATTTTTCAACCACCTTAACACCCTCTTGCATAGCATCAAAATATTTTTCTCTTAGCCAGTAAATTTCGGTTTTAAGAACTGATCTGTGTAAAGGAGATGTCAACTTATTTACATTCTCCATGGCACTATATAATTTTTTTATGTCTTGTCTACCTTTGACAACAAAAGATTCGGCTTTAATAAATTTCTTCTTTTCTTTTTTATTATCTAACAACAAACAATCTACATTTTCATCTAAACTTAAAGAATCAACACTATAAAGCTCTTGACTTAAAAGAAAATTTGGTACTAATAAAAATATTATAAAGAAATTGTACATACTAATTTCTTTTAGATTTATTGAGAGATGAAACAACAGTGGCAATTGTAGCATCACCGGTTACATTAACAACAGTTCTTAGCATATCTAAAATTCTATCAACAGCAAAAATTAAGGCAATTCCTTCAGGATTTATTCCAATAGAACTCAAAACTATAACAAGCATAACCATTCCAGCTCCAGGAACTGCCGCAGCTCCAATTGATGCAAGTGTGGCAGTCAAAACAATTGTTAATTGTGATGATAGATCTAAATCATAACCAAAAGCCTGAGCAATAAATACAGCAGCTACGGCTTGATACAAAGATGTGCCATCCATATTTATTGTCGCACCTAACGGAAGTACAAAAGATGAGACTTCTTTTGAAACATTTAATTTTTCTTCACATCTTTCCATTGTTACTGGTAATGTAGCAGCACTTGAACTTGTTGAAAACGCTAACATCTGTGCAGGAGAAATTGCTTTAAAAAAATCTAAATATTTAATTTTAGTAAATGATCTTAATACTAAAGGATATACAACTAGAATCATTATTATTAATCCTAAAATCACATTTAATGAATATATAGCTAGCGCAGCAAATAACTCTCCACTCGCCCCATAATCAACTATAAGAGAAGATAATAAAGCAAAAACACCGTATGGTGCAAACATCATTATAATATCTACGATTTGAAGTATTATGTCATTTATACCATCAAAGAAACCTTTAACATATTTCGTTTTTTCTTTTGGCAACATAATCAATGATATACTAAATAAAATAGCAACGAAAATTATTTGCAACATATTTCTATTATCACTAGCTGCACTAAAAATATTTGAAGGAACAATATCAATAATAAATTGCAAAGGACTTTTTTCTTTAACATTTTCAGCAGCTAATATTTTAGAATTTGCATTATTAGAATATGTTTGCTGAAGTTCAATTCTTTTTTCATCTGAGAAAACCTTACCTGGATTAATTGTATTTACAAGTATTAAACCTATGATTACCGATATTACTGTTGATAGCAAGTAAAACATTATTGTTTTACTACCAATTTTAGATAAGCTTGATATGCTAGAAAGAGAGGTGATACCCTTAATTAATGAAGCAAAAACTAATGGTAAAGCAATTAACTTTAATAAATTTACAAATATTATCCCCCATGGTTTTATCCAAAAACTTGTGAATTCAATCCAATTTAAATAAGTTGCTATTAATCCGTAGACAACTCCTAAAAACATACCAATTAATATTTTCCAATGTAGAGCTAAATTTTTCATTATTTATCAATAATTATTTTAATATCAAATTACATTATTTTTTTATTAATTAAATATTTATCAAGTAAGGTTAATGCCATCATACTCTCAACGATTGGTACTGCTCTTGGAACAACACAAGCGTCATGCCGTCCTTTTCCATCAATCTTAACTTTATCTCCATCTTTATTTATTGTATTTTGATCACGCATAATTGTAGATACTGGCTTAAACGAAATTGTACAATAAACATCATTACCATTACTTATCCCACCTAATATTCCTCCAGAAAAATTAGTTTTGGTTACACCAAAACTATCAAGCAAAACATCATTTACTTCTGATCCTTTTGAAGATGAAATTTCATTATTTAAAAAACCATATTTAAAAGCATGCACTGCATTAATACTTAACATAGCTTTTGCTAAAGATGCATTTAACTTATCAAACACAGGTTCCCCTAGACCAATTGGAATATTTTTTGCAACTGCTGTAATTTCGCCTCCAATTGTATCACCATCAATAGCTACTCCCTTAATTTCATTAATCATTTCATTTGCACAAACTTTATCAGGACATCTAACAATATTACTATAAGTATTTGATAAATCAAGTTCATGATAATGTCTTTTTAATGAAATTTTTCCAACTGAACTAACATAAGCAAATATTTGTATACCAATTTGATTTAATATTTGTTCAGCAATTGCTCCAGCAACAACTCTACATGCAGTTTCTCTTGCGGAAGCTCTTCCACCCCCTCTATAATCTCTAATACCGTATTTTGCTTCATATGTAAAGTCAGCATGAGACGGTCTGTAAATATCTTTTAAATGTGAGTAATCCTTACTTCTAGCATCTTGATTTTTAATGACAAAACCTATAGGTGTTCCCAAAGTTTTTCCTTCAAAAATTCCAGATAAAAATTCAACCTTATCTTGTTCTTTTCTCTGTGTTGTAATTTTAGATTGCCCTGGCTTTCTTCTATCTAACTTATTTTGGATAAATTTTAAATCTATTTTGATCTTGGAAGGACAACCATCAATTACCCCTCCAATGTACTTGCCATGAGACTCCCCAAAAGTAGTTAATCTAAATAAATTACCATAAGTATTACCCATAGTTGCAAATATAAGATATTTGATTTGAGTGAATTTTGTAATTTTGCCAAATATGAAAACTATTATTATAAATATTGCTGAAATCATTCAAATTGAAGATACACCAAAGGAATTGATAATGGGAAATGATATGAAAAAAATAAATACTCTTAAAGATGCATATTTAGAAATTGAAAATAATTTAATTAAGAGTTATGGTAAAATGATTGATTTAGAAATTTCAAATAATGATTATGAAAAAATTATAGATGCTAATTATGGGATGTTGTTTCCCTCCTATTGCGATAGTCATACCCACTTAGTTTTCTCACATTACAGAGAAGAAGAATTTATTGATAGAATAAGTGGATTAACATATGAAGAAATTCATAAAAGAGGAGGTGGAATATTAAATTCAGCAAAAAAACTACAAAAAACATCAGAAAATATCTTATATGACCAGGCATTAAAAAAATTAAATAAAGCTATAAATCTAGGTACTGGAGCAATAGAAATTAAAAGCGGTTATGGTCTAAGTTTTGATGCTGAAATTAAAATGTTAAGAGTAATAAAAAAACTGAAAAATAATTCTTCTATTAAGATTAAATCTACATTTCTAGGCGCACATGCTGTACCTGATGAGTATAAAAATAACAAAGCTAAATATATAGACATAATTATTAATAAAATGCTTCCTTTGGTTGCTGAAGAAAAATTAGCTGATTATATAGATGTTTTTTGTGAAAAAAACTATTTCTCTGCTAAAGACACAACTAGAATATTAAAAGCAGCTTCAAAATATAATATTCAAGCCAAAACACATGTAAATCAATTTAATGTTCTTGGAGGAGTAAAAGCATCAATCGAAAACGGAGCTAGATCTGTGGATCATTTAGAAAATATGAGTGAAGAAGATTATAAATATTTAAAAAACAGTAAGTGTATAGCAACAATTTTACCCACATGCTCATTTTTTCTTGGCATTAAATATAGTCCCGCAAAAGAAATGATTAAAAAAAATATTCCAATCGCATTAGCAAGTGATTTTAACCCAGGTTCATCACCAAGCTTAAATATGAATTTTGTTTCATCACTTGGCTGTATAAAGCTTAAAATGTCCTCTGAAGAAGTAATTAATGCAACTACAATTAATGGAGCTTATGCTATGGGGATTGAAAAAGAATATGGCAGTATTTGTATTGGCAAAAAAGCTAATTTTTTCATTACTAAACCAATGAAATCCTACTCATATCTTCACTATAGTTTTGGGGAAAATTTAATTGATAAAGTTTTTATTAATGGAAAAATAAAAAGCTCCTAAAAATTAGGAGCTTTTAAATAAAATTATAAAAAATTTATTTCTCTTTTTTCATATAAAAATAATGTACCGTTCCACTTTCTGTTGATACAACGTTTGAATTAATAAATCTCCATCCATATGTTGCAGCTGCTTTAACAGCAGCACCCATTGTTCTAAATTCGTTAGACTTTTTCATCAATTCTAAAACTTGCGGATCTCTCATGTCACCAGCATCAAATGAAACTATTAGTCTTGTATGTGGAGATAATAATCTTTTAATTTTTCTTTCTACTGAAACATCAGCAGCTATTGCTTGCTTCTCTACTTTCCCCATAGATTCATCAATTATTTCTACCTCTGCACCCTTAATTATCATAAATTCATAATTTGATTTTTTAGCAGGGCTTTCTATATTAGATTTATTCTTTTTACTTCTTTTTTGAGAAAATGAAACAAAAGGTAATGTCAAGATCAATGTAAATACTAGTATTTTTTTCATAATTATTTTTTTATTATTAACGTAAAACAAATTCTATTATTGCCCGGTATCTCCACCTAAAATAATTGGTAAGTCTCCATCTCCATTACCTATTACAATCACCTTAGAATTTTGTGACTTTGATATTTCTTGTGTAGCCTCGACGCCCTTCCATTTTAAAAGCTGAGGAGTAATTGTTCTGTTAACAATTTTTTGAAACTCGGCAATACCATTTGCTTCTATTTCTTTTCTTTCAGCTTCTTTTCTAGCTTTTTGAATTTTAAAATCATACTCTAGAGCTTCTTGTTCTTGCTTTAATTTTTGCTCAATAGCTGTTCTTAAAGTTAAAGGTAATGTTACATCTCTAATTAATATTGCATCTAGTGTAATATATTTTGGTTCAACCTTAGCTCTTGTTAGAGACTCAATTTCATCTTCAATCGCCTCTCTTTTAGTAGAATAAAGTTCTTCAGGTAAATAATTACCAATAACTTCTCTTGTTACAGATCTAATCTCAGGTTTAACAATTCTTTCAACATAATTTCTTCCAATTTCATCATGTAAATAACCAATTTTATTATGAATTGGGTTGTATCTAAATGATAAGTCGATTTTTATAGACAAACCATTTTGAGATAACACTTCCATTTTTTCAAAAGTTTCATTGATTTTTACATCATAAATATGAAGTGTATTCCATGGAGCTATGACATGGAAACCTTGTTCATATATTTTTTCTTTATCTAAACCTCCACTAAATTTTTTAAAAATAACTCCCTTTTCACCAGGCTCAACAGTATAAAATATACTAGATCCAAATAATACTAAAAAGATAAGAGAAACTATTACAATAACCATAGTTCTTGGCAATCCTTGATTTTCCATAATTTAAAATTTTTAATTTATACTAATCCATTAAATCTTCTTAAAAACATTTCTAAGAAAATTACGAATAACAAAATTAATAAAATCCAGTTAATATTTATAATTCCTAGTTGCTTTTCTATGTAAGAATATATACTTTTTTGTTTATTTTGATTAATATATTCAACTAAATCAATAATTTCATTCGGATAATATAATTTCCCATCAAAATTATTTGCAAGAGATTTTAAAAAAAGATGATTAGCTCTTGATGATAAATCTTCTATATTTTTACTCTCAATTATAAAACTACCTGACTTTTTAATATCCTGACCAACAACTTCAATATTAAACTTATAAATACCTTTATTTAAATTACCTAAATTAATGATATAAGAACTGTCTTGCTTTTTTAAAAAATATTCGAATTCTTCATCATTAAAAGTAATGTTAAGTTTAATTTTTTTGGAATTATCTAATTTATAAACTTTGTCATATAATATTGCTTTTAAGTTAACATCCTCATTAGTAAAATACTGTTTTTTATATTTAACTTTTAAACGATCCAGATCCTTTTGAACAAGTACATATTGAGTAAGTTTATTAAAAAAATTATCAAAAATATCAGTAGATAAATTCATTTTAAAATCATTCATTCTCCATCTCCAAAATCCTTCAGAACATACAAAAACAAATCTATTATCTGATGTCTCATTCAAAACAATAACTGGTTTATTTTGAACACTATTTAATGTTTTTTGTTTAAGAAGAATCTGTAAACTTTCACTCACTGTATAGTTTCCAGCAAAAGAATAAAGTGGTGGGGATGATGAAATTAAGTTTAAAAAATCATCAGATATATTAAAAGAATTGAAATTTTCTGAAATTACACAATTATGATATGTATAACTTGAAGTTTTTTTGAAATCTAATATATTAGAAAAGAGTGATGAAACTTTATTATTATAAAAATTAAATATTATCATCGGTATATTTTTATCTTTAATTTTTTTAACTAAATCAATATTTTCTACATGAAATAAAACTATTAAATTATAGTCTGAAAGTTTTTTCTTAAAGTCAAATGAGTTGCTCTGATCAATACTAAAATAATTGTTTTTTTTAATGGAATTTGTATAAGCAGAAATATCAGGACTAGAATTATCGTTTAAAACAAGAATTTTATATGACACTTCTACTACATCGAAATTTATCCTTCTATTATTATTCGAAATATTTTTTTCTTCTTTAACTTTTGATAGCCTAACATCATAATTATTTAGACCAAGTTTGTTAGATTTGATAAGAACTTCTTCATTAATATAAAAATCGTTAGAATCAAATAATATTATTTTAGAGAAAATCTTTTTATTTTTTTGCCAAACACTTAACTCTGACTGATCACCAAAACAACCATTAGATTTTACAGAAATCTCCAATGGAAAAGTGTTGTGCAAAAATGATATATCATTATATTTTATATTAGTAATTCTTACATCTTTAGTAAAATTAGTATCCCCAAGTGCAATTGGATAAATACTATAATCAATTGATTTATCATATAAAGGATTCATTCCAGAATTAATAATTCCGTCAGATGCCAATATAAGACTTGATATTTTTCTATCAAAAAAATTTTCATTTATATACTTAAACAAAGTAGATAAATTAGTTTTATTATTATTAAAATTATTTGTTAAACTGTCTATTACTGTATTTGAAAATGAAAGAAACTTTACATCAAAATCATTAAATTTTTCATTTAAATCAGAAAGTTCATTTACAATATTATAATTTTCAACAGATTTACTTGCATCGTGTGCAATTAATACTAAAGGATTTTCTTCTTTTACTTGTAAAGAATTAAAAGATGGATTAAAAAATAAAAAAAATAAAAAAGAAATAGATATAAATCTTAAACCTGAAAGTAATGAAAGTAACTTTTTAGATCTTATATATTTTTCATTCTTATAAAGAAAAAAAGAATATAAAAAACCTATTACTAAACAAATAATTATTGAAATTATTGGAAAATCAGTAGCTATAGACATTTTTTTATGTTAACATGCCACCACATACATTTATGACTTGACCTGTCACATATGATGACATGTCTGAGGCTAAAAACAAACAAGTATTTGCAACATCAGATGGAACACCTCCTCTTCTTAGTGGAATACTACTTCTCCATTCTTCAACGGTTTTATCGTCAAGAGAAGCAGTCATTTCAGTTTCAATAAATCCGGGTGCAATCGCATTACATCTAATATTTCTCGATCCTACTTCAAGTGCAATAGATTTTGTAAAACCATTTACAGCAGCTTTCGATGCAGAATAATTAGCTTGACCGGCATTTCCTTTAACACCTACTACAGAACTCATATTGATAATTGATCCAAACTTTTGTTTTAACATTATAGGTATAACATTCTTTGTTAAATTAAAAACTGAACTCATATTAACTTTCATAACCTTTTGAAAATCATCATCTGTCATTCTTAATATTAAATTATCTTTCGTTATACCAGCATTATTTACTAAAACATCTATACTATCAAAACTAGCCATGATATCTTTTATTAATTCTTTAGTTGCTTCAAAATCTGACGCATCAGATCTATAGCCCTTAACTAAAGTTATTTCATTTGAATATTTTTCCTCAATGGACTTTGCGACCTCTTCTGAACTTATATGAGTAAATAAAATATTTTTTGCTTTATTCTGTGCAAATAATTCTAGTATACCTAAACCTATTCCTCTGGAAGCTCCAGTAATTAATATTGTTTTATCTTTTAATAAACTCATAATTTAATTTTTAAAGTGATAATATAATTTTTAAAGTGATAATATAATTTTACCATTTTTTTGATGTTTCCAACCTTGTAAATCTTGAAAATATAATTTGTAAATATAAACATCTGGCAACAATAACTTATTAGTCTTATAGTGTTTACCAGCCCAACCCTGTTGAAGATTACAATCAATTTTATTAATATCTTTTGTGGAGAACACTAAACTACCATCAGAACTAAAAACATTAAACAAAAAACTATTTTCTCTTATTCCATTAAAAAAAAGACAAAAGTTATCGTTTATTTTATCATTATTTGGTGAAAATGAATTTGGCATCCAAAAATAATGATCTGTTTCTAAAAATATATAATATGATGTAGTATCTAAACAACCATTAAAATCTTCAACAATTAAATTTGATAAAAAATATTTTTCTGTTACAGATATACTTTGATTTTCAATTGAATATAAATGTGTTGGATTATTTTTATTTATAATTGGAGACCCATCTCCAAAGTCCCACAGCTGATTTTTTAAAGCTTTATCTGAAATTACTTGAAAAGAAACCTTCGGTGATATTATTGATATTGTATCATTTGATACAAAAAGTTGAATATTTGGTTTTTGATTAACTTTAACGATTGCACTTCCTGAAACTGAATCTAACCCATTATCAACAGCATCTGAAAAATATTCTATTTGGTATATACCAGGTTTTTTAGTTTTTATATGGTATAAATTTAAATTAGTAGTTATTGTATCCTGAAGCACATAATCAATTGAATAAACTAATGAATACGGAGGAACACCTTTATTTTGAAAATCTAGAAAAACAGATGCATATTTATCATTACTACAAATTGTATCTTGACCATAAATAACTAATTCTTGAGCATTTAATTTATTTAATAAAAAAACAAATAAGTAAAATATAAATCGTTTCATATCGCAAATATAAAAAAAGCCCTGCAAATGCAGAGCTTTAATTATTGATAGAAAACAAATACTAATCTTTTACTTCCTCAAACTCAACATCTGTAACATCATTTTCAGAATCACTAGATGAATCATTTTCAGATTTAGACGAGTCTTTGGAATCGCCTTGAGTAGCTTTATACATTTCCTCAGAAGCTGCTTTCCAAGCATTGTTAATTTTTTCCATTGCTGGATCAATTAAAGAAACATCTTTCTTTTCATGTACTTCTTTTAATTCTTTAAGTGCTTCTTCTATAGGTTTTTTCTTATCTTCGGACAACTTATCACCATACTCTTTCAATTGTTTTTCAGTTTGGAAAATCATAGCGTCAGCACTATTAATTTTATCAATTTTTTCTTTTGCATCTTTATCAGCCTCAGAATTAGCCTCTGCTTCCTCTTTCATTTTCTTAATATCTTCTTCTGACAAACCAGATGAAGCCTCAATCTTAATATTTTGAGATTTTCCGGTTGCCTTATCTTTAGCAGATACATTTAAAATACCATTTGCATCTATATCAAATGTAACTTCAATTTGTGGTACACCTCTAGGAGATGGAGGAATATCCGATAATTGAAATCTTCCAATTGATTTATTATCATTTGCCATTGGTCTTTCTCCTTGAAGGACATGTATATCCACTGCAGGTTGATTATCAGCGGCAGTTGAAAAAACTTCAGATTTTTTTGTTGGAATTGTAGTGTTTGATTCTATAAGTTTTGTCATAACACCACCCATAGTTTCAATTCCTAAAGATAATGGAGTAACATCCAATAGCAATACATCTTTTACATCCCCGCTTAATACTCCTCCTTGAATAGCTGCTCCAACTGCAACCACCTCATCTGGATTTACTCCCTTTGATGGAGATTTACCAAAATATTTTTCTACAATACTTTGTATTGCAGGCATTCTTGTAGATCCTCCAACTAGAATTACATCATCAATTTCTGATGTGGAAAGACCCGCATCTTTCATTGCAACTTTGCATGGCTTAATTGTATTTTGAATTAATTCATCAGCAAGTTGCTCAAATTGAGATCGAGATAATGTTCTAACCAAATGTTTTGGACCAGAATCAGTAGCAGTTACATAAGGTAAATTGATTTCTGTTTGAGTTGATGAAGAAAGTTCAACTTTAGCTTTTTCAGCTGCTTCTTTTAGTCTTTGCAAAGCCATTGGATCGTTTCTTAAATCTATTTTTTCATCTTTTTGAAATTCTTCAGCTAACCAATCAATAATTACTTGATCAAAATCATCGCCACCAAGATGTGTATCGCCGTTAGTTGATTTAACTTCAAAAACACCATCTCCAAGTTCTAAAATAGAAATATCAAAAGTACCACCTCCTAAATCAAAAACTGCTATTGTTCTGTCTTTGTCAGTTTTATCTAATCCGTAGGCTAATGATGCAGCTGTAGGCTCATTAATTATTCTTTTAACATCTAAACCAGCTATCTCTCCAGCTTCTTTAGTAGCTTGCCTTTGAGCATCGTTAAAATAAGCTGGCACGGTAACAACGGCTTCTTTTACAGTAGTTCCAAGATAATCTTCTGCTGTTTTTTTCATTTTTTGCAGAATCATAGCAGATATTTCCTGTGGAGTATATTTTTTACCATCAATATCAACGCGAGGTGTGTCATTTGCACCTTTAACTACTTTATATGCCACATTTTTAATTTCTTTACTCATAGCGGAAAAACTTTCACCCATGAATCTTTTTATAGAAGATATAGTTTTAGTTGGATTAGTAATAGCTTGACGCTTAGCGCTATCACCAACTTTCCTATCTCCTCCCTCAATAAATGCAACAATAGAAGGTGTAGTTCGAGCACCTTCAGCGTTAGGGATAACAACCGGTTCATTCCCTTCCATAACAGAAACACATGAATTTGTAGTTCCTAAATCTATTCCAATAATTTTACTCATTTTTTTAATTTTTAATTATTAATCGAAATGTACTATTGCAATTAGAGTGCCACAAAAAACATTTTGTTATTATGTCATAAAATAATTGCTAAATAGATAGTTTGATGTAAAAAAAAACTGTCATTATGTCATTGACACTGTAACTGATTTTGCAAATTTGTAAGAACAAAGTTTCTATCTAATGTTAGAAGATGATCTAAACTACATCTGTCTAAATTAAAAAATCTTAATACTCTTGTGCTCCTTGATGAAAAAATTCCAATACCATTGTTTATATTAGTATATTCTAATCTTTCCTGAGAAATTCCACTAGAAGGTTGATTAATATTTATGTACTTTGTTAATTCAGGACTACCAATGCTGATAATTAAATCGATACTTAAAAAATGTCTGATTTTACTTGGATCTTGAGAGATGTTATTAGATAAAAAATTAAAAAACTGTTGACCTTCTAAATTGATTTCTCCGTCATTTTCTGGTTGAGATATTATTGGTGCTTGTTTCCACAAAACACTTAAAGTATCTTTATTATCTTCAACATAATTAATCTGTAAATCTATTTGATATGTTAAATCAGAGTATGAACCATCATAAATTGCTGAAGTCCATCTTATTTGTTTGAAAGGAAAATTAGTTACTCCTGGAGCTGGTGTTGGATCATAAAATCTAAATGGTCCGCTAATATCACTTTTTATTATCTCAAATTCTGTAATTAAACTTGTACTAGACGTTATTCTTTCATTGTTTTTTTTATTGAAAATGAGTAAGTTATATGTTGCTGATGAATCAACAAATAAATTGTCACTATCATAAAGCATATAAACAATATTATTATCAGTTGCAAATGAACCGTTATCATTTTTTTCTATTGTATCAGCTGTAAAATAAAATCTATTAGAAGTATCTTCATCAATATAGATACTAACTTCTAAATCACCAACTGGATATTGTATTGAATCATAATTCTCTCCCATAGTTTCAGCGTCCTCTCTTCCTAGGTATGATTTATTAATTCGGATACTTTGAATATCTTGTGTTGGATCAAGAAGACCATATACAACCATTGTATCTTTGTATGAATCAGTTATATCAAAATCAGTTTCGCAAGAACACAGGATTATGATTATTAATAAGAAAAAGTATGATTTCAAATTCACAATGCAAACTTATTATTTTAAATTTAAACCTTAAAGCAATATTTGTAAATTTGCAAAAAATTGGATAAGATGAAATATTATTTGTTTTTGCTTTTGTTTATTACAACAAATACTTGCCTATTATCTCAAAATATTAACAAAGATTCTCCAAAACAAGAAAAAATTAATCTAAACACAGAATTTCCTATTTTAAACCTCAAAGAAAAATATAGTTTATTTGATGAAAATGAATTTTTTATAATAACAAAAAATAGTAAAAAGCAAGAAAGTATTATTCTTGACTCAATTATTAAAAATAATGTAACTCTACATGCTATTTTTTCAATTGGACCATCATCAAATAAGAATGCTAGTTTTGGAGTTAAAGTGATTTCTGATATTGACACAAATAAGTTTATATCTATTCAAATAAATAAAAATGGTAAGTACAATATAAGCAGTAATATTAGTAACACTGTGTGGGAAAAAAATCGCGTCATAAACCTTAATGAAAAATATAACTCAATTATAATTAAGAGTAAAAAAAGTAAATACGAAATATATATAAATAATATATTTATTCAACTTGTTAACAAAATTAAATCAGAAAATATTAATGTAGGTATTTGTATTTCATCTCAATCAAAAGCCAGACTATCATTTATTTCAATATTAGAAAATAAAGATTCGAAAAATAAAATCTTAAATAATAAGTTTACTAATACGCAAGAAACTAATCGTTCTAATGAAAAATATCTTGATTTATACACATCAAATACATTTAAAAAACAAACATATAGTGTTCAAATTGGCGCTTATTTAGCTGAAAAGAATTTTTTACTTGATTCAAACAAAATTTGGTTTAAAAAAACCAAGCAAAATACTTTCATTTATTATTCAGGAAATTTTTTAACAGATATTGAAGCAACAATTCACAAAAATAATCTTGAAAAAAAAGGATATAAGAATATATTTGTAACTAAAATAGAAAAACAATCAAATGAAGAATAATACTTACAAAAGAATTACAACAAATTCTCTTAATGAGATGAAACAAAAAAATGAAAAAATCACTATGCTAACTTCGTATGATTACACTATGGCTAAAATTATTGATGATTCTGGAATAGATGTTATATTAGTTGGAGATTCTGCATCAAATGTTATGGCTGGTCATGAAACAACACTTCCAATAACATTAGATCAAATGATTTATCATGCATCCTCAGTAGTTAGAGCTGTTAAGAGGTCTCTTGTTGTTGTTGATCTTCCTTTTGGAACTTATCAAGGTAATTCCAAAGAAGCTTTAAACTCAAGTATTAAAATTATGAAAGAAAGTGGTGCGCATGCTGTTAAAATGGAAGGAGGATCTGAAATTTCAGAATCAATACAAAGAATTTTAACAGCTGGCATACCTGTAATGGGTCACCTTGGCTTAACACCTCAGTCAATTTACAAATTTGGAACTTACACTGTTAGAGCAAAACAGAAAGAAGAAGCTAATAAATTAATCAGCGATGCCAAGCATCTAGAATCAATTGGTTGTTTTGCTTTAGTGCTTGAAAAAGTACCTTCGTCTCTAGCAAAAAAAGTTGCGGAAACTGTATCAATTCCTGTTATTGGAATCGGTGCTGGAAAAGATGTTGATGGTCAAGTATTGGTAACTCATGACATGATTGGAATGACAAAAGAATTTAACCCTAGGTTTTTAAGAAGATATCTTGATTTAGACAACCAAATATCTAATGCAGTTAAAAATTATATTGCTGATGTGAAAAATCAAGATTTCCCAAATTCAAATGAACAGTACTAGTCTAGAAATATTATTTGAAGACAATCACTTAATAATTGTAAATAAAAAATCTGGAGAAATTGTTCAAGGTGATAAAACTGGTGACCCTACACTTGCTGAAAAAATTAAAAAATACATTAAAAAAAAGTATAATAAAAAAGGAGATGTATTCCTTGGAATAATTCATAGGCTAGACAGACCCACATCGGGTATAATTGTCTACGCAAAAACAAGCAAAGCTCTGTCGCGTATGAACGAATTATTTAGAAATAATAAAATTAAAAAAAAATACTGGGCAATTATCGAAAATAAACCGCCACAAGAACAAGGAAAATTAGAAAACTATTTACTTAAAAATCAAAAACAAAATAAATCATATGTTGTTGAAAAAAACAAGGGAAAATTGGCGATTTTATTTTATAAATTAATTAAAAAATTAAAAAATTACTATTTAGTTGAAATAAATTTGCAAACAGGAAGACATCATCAAATTAGAACACAATTGTCAAAAATCAATTGCTGCATTAAAGGAGATGTCAAATATGGGGCCAAAAGAAGCAACAATGATATGAGTATCAATTTGCACGCAAAGACAATGCAGTTTGTCCATCCTGTTAAAAAAGAAGAAGTAATAGTTACTGCTAAAACACCAAATTATGATAAAATCTGGACGGATATTTAATCTAAGTAACTAGTAATTTTATCGCTTAGTGGACTAGTTGTTGAATAAAAACAATCAACTAATTTACCTTCTTTTGAAACCAAATATTTTTGAAAGTTCCATTTTACTGATGATTTTTTAACTCCATTTGTATTTGTTAACCATGAATATAATGAATGCTGTTTTCTTCCTTTTACATCAACTTTCTCGGTTAAAACAAAACTAATGTCATATTTAGCTTCACAAAATTGTTTGATTTCATTGGCGTTTCCAGGCTCTTGGTTACCAAATTGATTGCAAGGAACACCAAAAACCGCCAACTTATCTGAGTATTTTTTGGATAAAATTTCTAATTCCTTGTACTGTTTTGTAAATCCACAATATGAAGCTACATTAACAAACAATAAGTATTTTCCTTTATAATCATTAAAATTAATTTTGTTACCATCTATGTCATTTATTGTTTCTTTATAAATAGTTGTTTGTGCTGAAGATGTATTTGTAAAAATTAAACTAACAATTAGCAAAAATATTTTTTTCATGAAATAAGTTTTTTACAAAAATAATAAATCATAAAGGATCAATGTCAATATCAATCTTAATAGTTCTAAATCTACTGTTAATTTTTATTTTTTGATTTACTAGTAGTAAAATTTTCTTAGCTTCTTTTATTGAGGATGTATGTTCAATTTTTAATAAGATATTTTTAATATAATTATTTCTTATTCTTGAAACATAAGGATATTCTGGCCCCAATACTCTTGATCCAAAACTAGCTTTTAATAAATTGGAAAATAATGATGATGCATCTTCTACTTTGTTTTGATCTTTGTGTTTAATAGAGATTTTAATTAGCCTATTATACGGAGGGTATGAAAATATCTTTCTTTCTTTAAGTTGATTGAAAGCAAACTGATTGAAATCACCTTTTTTAAGTAAAGAAAAGATACTATTATCAATATCGTAAGTTTGAACTAAAACCTTACCTTTTTTACCTTTTCTTCCGGCTCTACCAGCAACTTGAGACATTAGCTGAAAAGCTCTTTCGTACGCTCTAAAATCAGAAAAATTTAGCATAGAATCTGCATTTAAAATACCAACCAACGAGACGTTGTCAAAGTCTAATCCCTTTGATAACATTTGTGTACCAATAAGTATTTGAGTATTACCATTTTCAAAATTTGAAATTATATTTTCATAAGACTTCTTTCCTCTAGTTGTATCATAATCCATTCTTTGAACTTTGATTTTTGGAAATATAATTTTAATATTTTCCTCAATCTGTTCTGTACCAAAACCTTTATCAACAAAATTACTTGAGGAACATTTTTTACAATTAGTTTTAATATCTTGACTATATCCACAATAATGACATTTAAGTTGTTTGTTCAACTTGTGATATGTCAAAGTTACATCACAATAAATACAATCAGGTGCGCATCCACATTCGTTGCAAATCAACATTGGAGAATACCCTCTCCTGTTATGGAATAAAATAATCTGCTTACCTGACTTAATCTCATTATCAATTTGATTTATCAGATCATTTGAAAACTGATACTTCATTTTCTTCTTCAAATAGGATTTTCTTAGATCAATAAAATCAATTTTAGGGGGTTCAATATATAAAAAACGCTGATTCATAGTTACTAAAGAATATTTTTTTGTTGATGCGTTATACCAGCTTTCGATGGAAGGTGTTGCAGAACCCAACAATACTTTTGAATCGTGTAATGTTGCTAAATAAATAGCAGCATCTCTAGCATGGTACTTAGGAGATAATTGTTGTTGTTTATATGAAGAATCATGTTCTTCATCAACAATAATTAAACCTAAATTATCATATGGTAGAAAAAGTGCAGATCTAGCACCTAAAACTATAATAATTTTATTTTTATGCTCTGCTTTTTTTCTTAAATATTTCCAGATTTCAACTCTCTCAGAATTATTTAAATTAGAATGTGCTACAGTAACTCTATTACCAAAAAAAACTTTTAATCTTTTAATAATTTGTGTAGTTAGAGCAATTTCAGGTAATAAATAAAGTACTTGTTTTCCAGAATTGATTTGCTCATTAATAAGATGTATATAAACTTCGGTTTTCCCTGATGATGTTATCCCATGAAGTAAGCAAACATTTTTATTTAAAAAGTTATGTTTAATTTTTTCTAAAGCTAATTTTTGAAAATCTAAAAGTTTATTTAATGGTATTGTTGAAATTTGTTCGAAATTGATTCTACTCTTTTCTATTTCTACAATCTCAAATATTTTTTTTTTACAAAGTAATTTCAAAACGCCTCTACTAATTTTTACATAATTTAAAATCTCCGAAATTGAAAAATACTTGTTTGAATTTGTTCTCTTTAAATTTAAAAACTTCTCAATAAATATTACTTGTTTTTCTGTTAAATCAAATTTATCTATTGAGTTTGGATCAATTAATAATTTTATACTTTTTACTTTCTTTTTATTAAATTTTTCGTGTATTTCTTCATGAACAAATACAATATCTTTTAACACTAAATTATGTATTAAACTAAAATTTCTTTTTTTCAATTTAACAAAAATATCTTTGAGAAAAACCTCATTTTTGTTCAACAAAATATTAACAACAATCTTTTCATCACGATTTAATGAAGTTATATCACCATCAAAGTAAGAATTAAAAGAAATTTTGGTTTCAGAAGCGAGCTTTAATGAGGATGGCAGTGCAGTGTTCATAATCTCTCCAATTGTACATAAATAATATTCTGACATCCACCTCCAAAAATTAAGTTGAATTTTATTAACAACAGGGTATTCATCTAAAACTTCTAATACAGATTTAAGCTTGAAATCTTTTGGCTTATTATTATGTTTTGATAAAACAATAGCGGTATAAATTTTTTTTGGACCAAATTGAACCACAACTCTTTGACCAACTTTTATATCATATCCATTGCTATAATAAGTGAAGGAACCACTAAGTTTTAAAGGTAAGATAACTTCTACGTACATATTTCGTTCAATTGAACAAATATGAAGATTTTGTTTTAAAATAATTATTATATTCTATTAAAAATATAAACAAAAACAAAATAAAAAATTTAGCCTTATCTTTGTGAAAAAAGTAATAAAATGAAAAAAATATCAATACTCTTAGTATCACTGTTAATATTTATTGGTTGCGATAAAGATGAAAAAATTGATTCTTCATTAAAAATACAATTTTCTCATACAATTGATGGTACGGAAATTTTTAGTTGTTGTAGTGAAATTAATGCTGATAGTCTTATTTACACTAATGAAGCTGGACAGACATTTAATATTCTGACACTCAAATATATTATTTCTAATATTAAGATTTATGACACTAACAACAAAGAGTATTTATTAAAAGAAGTACACTATGTAGATGCCTCTGAAACTGAAAATACATCACTTACCTTTAATAATTTAGATATTAAAAACTACAATAAACTATTATTTACATTTGGAGTAAATCAAATAGCAAATATTGACAACCAATACTTAAATGAGAATTGGCATAATACTATGTTTTGGCCAAACAATTCAATTACTACTCAACCAGGCGGATATCACTATATGAAACTTGAAGGATTTTTTGATACTATATCAAAATCATACAGATGTCATACTGGTCCAACTTTTGGTGAGGATTACTCTTTTGAATTAGAATTACCTATTGAATTTGATGCAAATCAAAATGAAAAACATCAGATAGTATTAAACATGAATATGCTAAACTGGTTTAAAACGCCAAATAATTATCTTTTAACAAGTAACGGAATAATGGATAATCCAACTGCACAAGAAAATCTTAAAGAAAATGGATTAAATAATGTTTTTTCTATTCAAGAATAATATATCATAAATGAAATTTAAATCATCTGTTATTATTATATGTATCTTATTTATTTCATGCCAAAAAGATTTAGAATTAATTCAAGGATGTACTGATAAAAATGCAATTAATTATAACCCTTTAGCTAATATTAATCAGGATTGTAGATATGATACTTTAAAAATATACCAAACAACTCCATATAATCTTATTGTTCCAGATGGTTTTCCTGATATGAATATTCCTAATGACAATCCTATGACTGTAGAAGGGGTAGCTTTAGGAGAATTACTTTTTCATGATCCAGTTCTTAGCGCAAACAATACACAATCATGTGCTAGTTGTCATATAAATTCAAATGCATTTTCTGATCCAAATCAGTTTAGTATCGGAATTGACGGTTTTTCAGGATTTAGAAATGCATCAACTTTAACTAATGTAGGTTGGAATAATTTTTTAAATTGGGATGGGTCTGCAATTTCTCTTGAAGAGCAAGCATTTGAACCAATTCGAAATCATTTAGAAATGAATAATACATGGTCAAATGTAGAAAATGATTTAAATAATGATTCAGTTTACTTAAATTTATTTAGAAGAGCTTTTAATATAAATTATATAGACTCGAATAGTGTTGTAAAAGCTCTAGCACAATATGAGAGAACATTAATTTCTGCTAACTCAAAATATGATCAATATATCCGTCAACAGATCCAGTTATCTCCATCTGAACTAAATGGGTATGTTATTTTTAATTCTGAAAAAGGCGATTGTTTTCATTGTCATGGAACAAATCTTTTCATGAATAATGAGTTTAATAATAATGGTTTAGATATTGAACCTTTTATTGATTTAGGTTTAGCAAATATTACAGATAATGAGAATGATAAAGGTAAATTTAAAACTCCAACACTAAGAAATATTGAATATTCAGCTCCTTATATGCATGATGGAAGATTTTCTACTTTAGAGCAAGTTGTTGAGCACTATAATAATGGAGGTAATTACTCTACGACAATTGATCCTCTGATGAAAAATATTGGAATTGGTCTACAATTGACTAATCAAGAGAAAAATGATTTGATTGCATTTTTAAAAACCTTATCAGATGATGATTTTTTAAACCGATAAATCTTAATTTTTAACTACATTTACATAAAAGTTTAATCCTTTGAAAAAAATTATTTTTTTATTATTGATTTCTATTGGAAATATTATTGCCCAAGAAAAAATTTGTGGTAGTCAGTTGAAGTTAAAAAAATTTTTACACTCAAATCCTGAATTTTTAAAAATAAGAGATTCGCTAGAAATCAATAGTATTAATTTTGAAAGCATAAAACACACAAACATAACAGTTCCAGTAGTTGTACATGTAGTGTTTAGCAACCAAATTGAAAATATTTCTTATAATCAAATTATTTCTCAAATAGATGTGCTAAACAAAGATTTTACTAGAACAAATATTGATGCAAATAATACACCACTTAGCTTTTTACCTATGGTATCAGATATGCAAATTAATTTTTGTCTTGCACAACAAACTCCTAATGGAATGCCAACTAATGGAATTGTTAGAAAACAAACTAATTTACAATCTTTTCCATTATACGGAGATGAAATACATTATGATACATCAGGAGGTAGTACTGCATGGGACACGAAAAAATACTTAAATATTTGGGTTTGTAATATTGATACTGGAATACTTGGCTGGGCACAGTTTCCTGCTGGTGGAAATCCTGAAACTGATGGTGTTGTGATTGATTACGAAAAATTTGGGACTAATGGAACTGTATCTCCTCCATATGATTTAGGGAGAACAACAACTCATGAAGTAGGCCATTGGCTTAATCTATGGCATATCTGGGGAGATAATAATTGTGGTGATGATTTTGTTAACGATACTCCTGAACAAGAAGAAGCTAATTATGGGTGTAAAATACATCCACACCCAAGTTGTAATAATAGTGGTGATATGTTTATGAATTTCATGGACTATACAAATGATGGGTGTATGAACTCATTTACATTAGGACAAAAAAATAGAGTTTGGTCAGCAATTATAAATTATAGATATGAACTACTAAATTCCCAAGCTTGTAATACTCCAATTAGCTTAAATAGTGATGCAGGAATTGTTAGTATTCTAGAACCAAACAATACAAATTTAGTTTGTGCTGATGCAATATATGCTAAAGTAATTTTAAAAAATTATGGTAATGACACTTTAAGCTCAGCAACTATAAAATATAATATCAACTCGAATAATGAAAATACTTACAATTGGAATGGTAATTTAATTCCTGGAAATACCGATACAATTATTTTACCTGTTATATCCTCTATCGGAAATAATCATATTTTAACTGTGCGCACAACACTTGCAAACGGATCATTAGATATCAACCCAAGTAATAATCAAAAATCAAAAATATTTTCATCATTTAATGGGAAATCAGTAAACATTAAAATTAGAACAGACAATTATGGTAATGAAAATTCATGGACTTTAACAAATATTGATAATAATTACATCGTAGACAGTATGAACGTATTATCAAACAATACAACATACAATCTAGATTTTTGTTTAGATTATGGATGCTATATGTTTGTAATTAACGATTCGTTTGGTGATGGATTTTGTTGTAATTATGGCAATGGGTATTATGAAATCTCAGAAAAAATTTCAAATAATTACTATGCCAATGTGAATCAATTTTTATTTACCGATACAACATATTTTTGTATTGGAAGTACTGAAATTAATAATAGATTAGAAAATCTTCAAATATATCCAAATCCATCTAGAGGAAAGTTATATTTAAATCATGAGAACTATCCAAATAATAGAATTATATTAGCGAAAGTTTTTAATACTTTAGGTCAATTAGTTTTTTCAAAGGAAATTAATAATAAAACTATTAATCTTAATAAATTAAAAGATGGAATTTATTACTTAAAATTAAATTTTGATAACAATATCACAACTAAAAAAATAATTCTAAATAAATCAAAATGAAATTAAAATTAATTGTTTTTTGTGTATTTTTTGTAGGTATTTCAAGTGCTCAAAACTTTAAAAAATGTAATACTTCACATATTATGAATCAAGAACTTAATATTTGTGAAGATTATCAAAAAGCTAGAGAAAATATTATTCATGAAAATAAAAATTGGATTTCAAATAATCAAAATCTTAAAAGAAATACTCTGCAAATTCCAGTTGTTGTACATATCATTCATAGACAAACTCATATACTTGGGCAAGGAACAAATATTCCTGACTACCAAGTCTTAGATGCACTTCGTATTCTTAATGAAGATTATAGTAAAACAAATCCTGAATTTCCTAATCCACCAAGAAATACATTTATTAGTGCCGCAGCTAATCCAAATCTTGAATTTTGTTTAGCAACAGTAGATGAAAGTGGAAATCCAACTACTGGAATTACAAGAACTTCAACTTCAAAAACAAATTTTGACCCTGATAGCGAGGGTAATGATATGAAACAAAATAGTACTGGAGGTAAAAACGGGTGGGATCCCTCAAAATATCTTAATATTTGGATATGCGATCTATCTACTACAAGTGGAGGAGGTATGGTTCTTGGATACGCATATTTACCAGGTCTTCCATCATGGAATGCTTGGAGGGACGGACTTGTAGTTGATTTCCAATATTTTGGAACTATAGGAATTGCTGCTCCTAGCAGTGACGGAAGAACTGCTACGCATGAAATAGGTCATTATTTAGGTCTAAATCATACATTTGCTGAACAAGGCAGCGGATGGGGATCAGATCCATGTACAGACTCCCAAGGAAATATTCAATGTTGTGATAATGATCAATCAAATGTTGATGATACACCACCAACTGATGGTGTATATTGGAATCTAGTAAATAATTTTATGCCACCAGTTTCATCAAATTCATACAATTCTTGTAACGATTTACAATATGGATTTAGTTCTGATTCACCAGATATGCACGAAAATTACATGTCTTATGCTGCAAACACATGGATGTTTACTAACGATCAAGTAAATGTAATGTATGCAACATTAAATGGTTATAGGTCAAGTTTAAAAAATTCAAATGTTTCAATGAATTGCAGTGGCACACTATCTATAGATGAACTTTTGATTAAAAATACTTCGATTTATCCTAATCCATCAAAAGGTGAACTTAATATAGTTTCAGAATATGACATAAATAGAATAAGTATTAAAAACATGATTAATCAAGATGTTTTAATACTCAATAATCCATACGATACTAAAATTAATATATCTAATTTAGAAAATGGTATGTATTTTATTTATGTTAATACTGAAATGGGCATTGTTTCAGAAAAAATCTTATTGATCCAATAATGCTCGCCACAAATATAAATTTAAAATTAATTGACAATCGATATAGAAAAATTGTCGGTAATATTATTAATCAAAAAAGAATTTCTGAAAATGAAGCAATACTTTTGTTAGATAATGCACCATTATCGTTGCTTGGAACTCTTGCAAACTGTATTAGGCAAGAAAAAAATAAAAATTACACATATTTTAACAAAAATATTCATATTGAACCAACAAATATTTGTGTGTTTGACTGTAAATTTTGTTCTTATTCAAGACTTTTAAAAAAAAGAAATGAAGGTTGGGAATATAGTATTGATCAAATGCTTGAAAAGATTAAGAATTATAATGAAGATAGTATTACTGAAGTGCATATTGTTGGTGGTGTTCACCCAAAAATGGGTTTAAATTATTTTGTAGATTTAATTAGAAAAATCAAATCAATTAGACCTAAATTACATATCAAAGCTTTTACAGCAGTTGAGTTAGATTATATGTGTAAAAAAGCTAAAGTAAGCTACAAAAAAGGTCTGAAAATGTTAAAAGATGCTGGGCAAAATTCACTTCCAGGTGGAGGTGCAGAAATTTTTGCGGAAGATATAAGAAATAAGATTTGTAAAGATAAATGTACCTCTCAACAATGGCTAGAAATTCATAAAACAGCTCATGAAATAGGAATGCCATCAAACGCAACTATGTTATACGGACACATTGAAAGTTCTGAACATGTAATTGATCATATGAACAGGCTCAGACAACTTCAAGATAAAACCGGCGGATTTAATGCATTTATTCCGCTAAAATTTAGAAATAAAAATAATCAGATGTCGGAAATTAATGAAGTTAATTTAATTCATGATATAAAAATATATTCCATTTCTAGAATTTTTCTTGACAACTTTAAACATGTAAAAGCTTATTGGCCTATGATTGGAAAAAAAGCAAGTCAAACTCTTTTATCATTTGGAGTAGATGATATTGATGGAACCATTGATGACACAACAAAAATATATTCAATGGCTGGCTCAGAAGAAAAAAATCCAATAATGACTACTGAAGAAATAACGAAATTAATATCTCAAAGTGGTAAAATACCTGTTGAAAGAGATTCAATTTATAATGTAATTAAAACTTTCTAACAATTAGTATTTTGATTAATTGAATATTTTCTCCATTTATCTACCAATTTTTTAAAATCACTACAAAGATCTGAATCAAATAGCAATTTTTTATTTGTAGTTGGATGTGAAAACGAAAGAGATTTTGCATGTAATGCTTGTCCTTTACAAATTTTGAAACAATTTATAACAAACTGTTTGTACTTAGTAAATACTGTACCTCTTAAAATTTTTGCTCCCCCATATTCTAAATCATTAAAAAGAGGATGGCCTAAATATTGAAAATGAACTCTAATTTGATGCGTCCTTCCTGTATCTAACTTACATTCTACTAATGTTGTGTAATGAAATCTTTCTAGCACCTTATAATGTGAAATTGCTACTTTACCTTTATCAGAATTAGAAAATACTGTCATTATTTTTCTGTTTTTTGGATGTCTACCTATATTTCCAGAAATAGTACCTGTATCATTTTCTAAATTCCCCCAAACAAGAGCTATATATCTTCTATCAATTTTTCTGTCATAAAACTTTTTTGATAAAATTGACATACTAGACTGATTTTTTGCTATTACTAATAATCCAGATGTATTTTTATCAATCCTATGAACTAATCCAGGTCTTTCTTTATTTTCAGCTACAGGTAAACTCTTAAAATGGTATGACAAAGCATTTACTAATGTATTTTTACGATTCCCATGACCAGGATGAACAACCATACCTGAATCCTTGTTAACAATAATAATATCATCATCTTCATACTCTATATTTATAGGAATATTTTGTGCAATTAAATCATAGGTTTCTTTAGGATTATCATAAACAACAGTTACTTTATCGTCACTCTTGACTTTATAATTAGATTTTACAACAATATCATTTACCTTAACATGTCCATTTTTAATAGCATTCTGAATTTTATTTCTAGTTGCAAATTCAATGAAATTTAATAAGAATTTATCAACTCTTAAAGGTTTTTGTCCTTTATTAGCAACAAACTTATAATGTTCAAAATCTAAACTAGACATTTTAAAAAACTAATAATTTATTATAATAAGATTTATTTTTAATATAAATTAAATACATCCCTCTTGAAAGAGAAATATTTTTTAATAACGAGTAATTATCATTAAAAATCATGTTTCCACTTAAATCATAAATAATAATTTTATCATTATCCACTACACAATCGATATTAAAATAAGATCTAGTTGGATTAGGATAAATTGAACAATTTTGAACTTTGTTATTTATATTATTAATAATTTGCTTATTACTTAAAACTGGTCTAATCATCCAAGATCCTGGAAACTGTGAATTGGTCCAACCTGATCCAATATTATAATACATATATTGATTTGATAGTAAATTTTTATCTAAACCTATATTAAGTAAATCATCTGATAGTTGCTCCCACCCTATATAAAAATCTCCAGTTAATTGAAATATTGAATCTAGGTAATAGGTGTGAAATTCACCTGTTTCAGTATGAACTGGATAAACTTGTTCTTGGTGTATTATTGTATTATTTAAAATATTTTTCCAAATTGTCAGATTAAATGGAATATTACTGGTCGAATCACCCATTTGTGGAAAATACATCTGAATAGCCCTAATTGTATCTGGTCTATTTAATTTAAAATGATATGCTAACTTTGCTCCTGAAACATTTATTCCATATGCAGATTCAGCGCTTCCATCATCATAAGAAAAATGTGAGAAAAAATTTTGTACTCTTTTTAATGTATCATTTTGTTTAAAATCGTTTTGACCAGTTTCAATTATATGTTCTATATAAAAAGAGGCACTATCTAATATATTTGAGTTAAAAACTGAATTTTCTATTAATATAGACGGATTTTTAAATGAAAATAGACCTATTGAATCATAACTAAAAACACTTACATTTCTCCAAGATCCAGTAGATGGATAATGAGAAGTTAAACCACTATTGTTATAGACGTTATATTGATAGTCTACATTTATACTCGCATCGTTATTTCTTAAATTAATATCAAGGGTATCTAACAACTCATTATTTGTCAACATACCTTCATTAAAATGGAGCCATGGCATTTCATTATATCTCGATAAAAAACTTGGACAATTATATACAAAAGAGACATCATTTAGAAAAGATGTATCTACATTAGAGTTATATTGATCAATCTTAACATAATCTAAGTTCCAGTGGTCAAAATTACCGCTTAAAGTTGCTTTATTTATAAATCTAAACTGAAAATAATCATGTAAATATTCATTAGTTTTAATGACAATAACCTTTTTTTTAAAATCAAGATTAATAGACCCTTGTTGACTCCAAACCTTTTTCCAAATATTATTATTGTTTTTAAATTCTAAAATTAGTGAATCATTTATTTCTGGAGCATCTCCAAGACCCTGAGGTTGATAAAAAAATAAAAAATAAGCTGAATCTATATTATTCATTTTAATTTCTCGTGATAGTAATGTGTCTGCAAAGCCTTGTGGGTTAGAAATATTAATCGAATATGCAAAACCATTTGAATCTAATCCATCAAAAGTAGCAACACCAATTGTTGGGGGTTCGATTGAATAAGTTCGATTAACAAATACACTGCTCTTTTTCCATAAGAGATGATCTACATTTGGATCATCGTATGAAAAATCATCAATAAACGGAAGTGATAATTGTGACAACTTAAATGAGATATTATTATTGTTTTTTTTAATAATAGGATTACTAACTAAATCACTAAGAATTTCTTGAGAAAAAGAGTTTAGTATTAAAAAAAAGTTAAAAAATAGAAAAAATATAAATTTCATATAATTAAGGATTTTCAAAAAACAAATCAATAGAGGAACCTATTTTTATAAAACTATTTTCATCTTCAGACATTGGTTTCTGTTGATAAATGATTGCACTATTTGAATCTATAACAGAATTTGAAAAAATCTCCAAACCAATATTAATTGATTTAGATTTTACAATAATATTTGCTTCTTCTCTTGTTAAACCAACTAGATTAGGAACAAGAACTTTCTCTTCTTTTAAACCCTCCCCTAATATTAAATCTATTTTAGAACCAACATACAGCTCTTGACCTTCATTAATTTGCATTCCATTAATTTCACATGATAAAACCTTATTTACAGCAATATCGGGTTTATAAAATAATTCTCCAATATCTAAATCAAATTGTTTTAATTTTCTTACAGCTTGTCTTAAAGAAAGATCATAAATATCTGGAAATTTAATTTTTTTTGAACTTTTCGCATTGATAGTTAAATATATTCTTCTATTTTTTTTTACATAAGTTGAATCTTTGGGAATTTGATTAACACAAATTCCTCTTTCACGTGTTCTGTCATAAATTGAATCAATAATTATATATCTTAAATTGTTAGCTTTAGCAATAGAATCAACATCATATAAAGAATAACTCGAAAAATTTGGAACTAATATTTTTTTATTATGTAATGTGTAAATATCTAGTGAAAACAACCAAAGAAAAAACAAAACAAATAAGGTAATAAAAGCAAATATAATATGCCTTATATAAATATTATTTTTAAAAAAAATATTTAGTTTTTTTTTCATTAACATTATTCTTAATGTACATTCAAAAATATAAAATTATAGATACATAAATGTTTTAAATTTTTAATAAAAATGTTTTAGATTTGTTATTTAATGAAATTACAGAAAAAAAATATTGCAATAATTGCAGGAGGTGACTCTGCTGAACATGATATATCTATATCTAGCGCCAATACAGTATTAAAAAATATTGATAAACTACTTTACAACCCCTTTTTAGTACATTTAAAAAAAAATAACTTTTTAGTACATTACAAAAACAAAAAAATACAATTAGATAAAAAAGACTTTTCATTTAAATATGAAAGTAAAAATTATAAATTTGATAAAGTATTTCTTGTAGTACATGGACCACCAGCAGAAAATGGAGAAATACAAGAGTATTTTAAAAATTTAAAAATACCTCATTCAACATGTTCTGAACATATTTCTAAGCTAACTTTCAATAAATATTTATGTAACAAAAAATTAGTAGGACTTGGATTTAACTGTGCAATTTCGATACTTCATAAAGAAAATTCAAAATTTAAAGAATCTTACAACATTAAATTACCTTGTTTTGTAAAACCTAACAAATCAGGATCAAGCTTTGGTGTTCAAAAAGTTAAATCACATGAGAATTTACATTTTGCTATCAAAAATGCTTTAAAATATGATGATGAAGCTATAATTGAAGAAGAAATAATAGGTAAAGAAATTAGCTGTGGTGTATTTATTGATAAATATGACAACATTACAGCTCTACCACTAACAGAAATTATAAGTAATAATGAGTTTTTTGATTATAAGGCTAAATATGAGGGAGAATCAGAAGAAATTACGCCGGCTGAAATCAATCAAAATCTTACAAATAAAATAAAAAAAACATCAATAGATATTTACAAAAAAATGAACTTAAGAGGTATATGCAGAATTGATTTTATTCTTAAAAAAGAAAATCCATATATTATTGAAATAAACACTATTCCAGGTATGTCAAAGGAAAGTATAATTCCACAACAAATTAAAGCAGCAGGTATTAAGTTGTCAGAAGTTATTACAATGAGCATACAAAACGCAAATATTTAATTATATTTGTTTCCTAATTTTATAAAAGTATAATGGACAGAAACGAAGAAAAATTAAAGATTTTACAAGAAAGGCTTCGTCAAATTAAAGAAAAAGACGAAAATATTTCATCAAGGATAAATACTATTAATTCTAGAAATGAAAATGTAACTGACAATATTTCTGAAAACTCTAACAAAAAAACATCTAAATCAAAAAGTTATATTTTAATATCGTTTGTATTTGTTTTTGCTCTAGCATTCATTATTTCAAAAAATTACGATAATCTAAAATTTTATTTTGACGCTAATTTTGACAAAAATGATGCAATTGTAAATGATGAAATAAATGTAGAAAAAGAAATTGAGATACCAATTACAAAAGAATATTATTTAGACAAATTAATTTCTGATGAAAAAGGTGAAATAGCTGTAATATTAAATACAAATTCTGAAGATGATGCAATTAAAATGAAAAATGAATTGATTTCTAAAGGATTTAAAGCAAACTACTTTTTTTCATCTGATTATTCAAACATTTCTGAAGAATCATACGAGATACTAATTGGACCATATGAATCAGAAAATGAATTAAAACAATGGTTAAATAATATTTCTACTAAGTCTATAACAAGAATTAGTTTATAATTTATTTAGCATAGGAAATTGCTCTTGTTTCTCTAATCACAGTGACCTTAACTTGTCCAGGATACGTCATCTCATTTTGAATTCTATCTGATATTTGAAATGCAATTTTCGAAGCATCCTCATCATTTACTTTTTCACTTTCCACAACTACTCTTAATTCTCTACCAGCTTGAATTGCATATGATTTTAATACACCGGGATAAGAAAAAGCTACATCCTCTAACTCCTTAATTCTTTTTATATACGCATCAGCCATTTGTCTTCTAGCACCAGGCCTAGCCCCTGAAACACCATCACAAATTTGAACTAATGGAGATATTAAAAATTTCATCTCTATTTCATCATGATGAGCTCCAATTGCATTGCAAACTTCTTCTTTTTCACCATATTTTTCAGCCAATTTCATGCCAATTATTGCATGTGGTGTTTCCGAATCATCTTCTGAAACTTTTCCTATATCATGAAGTAATCCTGCTCGCTTTGCATATTTAGTATTTAATCCTAATTCTGATGCCATTACAGCACAAAGATTTGCTGTTTCTCTTGAATGTTGTAATAAATTTTGACCATAAGAAGATCTATACCTCATCCTTCCCACCATTTTTACGAGTTCAGGATGTAATCCATGAATTCCTAAATCAATTGTTGTTTTTTTTCCAATTTGAATTATTTCATCATCTATTTCTTTTTTTGTTTTCTTAACTACTTCTTCAATCCTTGCGGGATGGATTCTTCCATCTGAAACTAGTTTATGTAATGATAGCCTAGCGATTTCTCTTCTTACTGAATCAAAACATGATATAACAATAGCTCCAGGTGTATCGTCAACTACTATATCAACCCCAATTGCTGATTCTAATGCTCTAATATTTCTTCCCTCCCTTCCAATAATCCTTCCTTTAACTGCATCATTATCAATATTAAAAACAGATACTGAATTATCGATAGCTTCTTCAGTCGCTATCCTTTGAATTGTTTGTATTATAATTTTTTTAGCATCTTGCTTTGCTGTTAGTTTTGCATCTTCAATAGTATTTTGAATAATAGACAATGCTTCAGTCTTAGCTTCTTCTTTTAATGAATCAACTAACTCTAACTTTGCTTGTTCAGCTGAAAGAGATGATATGCTTTCAAGCTTTTCAATTTGTTTTCTTCTATCTTTTTCTAAATCATTAATTTTTTTTTCAATTACACTTCTTTGATTTTTAAGATCCTTTCTTTCAATTTCATTTTTTTTATCTTTTCTATTAAATTCAGCAAGCTTTTGATTTAAGCTGTTTTCCTTTTGTTTTATTCTTTGATGAACAGAATTAATTTCTTGATTTTTTTTATTAATTAATTGCTCATGATTAGATTTAAGTTCTATAAACTTTTCTTTGGCTTGCAAAATTTTTTCTTTCTTTATTTGTTCAGCTTCTTGGTTAGCCTTTTGAATTAAACTATTTGCTGTTAGCCTATTAGAAATTTTAAAGACTAGAAAACATATGAATACTCCCGTAAAAAAAGATCCAATTAATATAGCTATTTCCATAAATAATAAATTTTAAAAAAACCCCGTATAAATTAATTAAATTCCATATAAACATTTATAAAGTAACCAACATATTTCGATCTTCCACTGCTCTCATTTGAGAAATAATTGAGGCCTGATCTAGACATATTGAGTATAACTCTAATTTTTAATTTGTTGAATTTAACAATTTATAACACGGGGTTAAAAATTATAAAACAGCATCAAGCATATCTTCTATTTTCATTAATGATTCTTTTTGATTCGAATCAATTATATCTTTTTTTTCTAAAGTTTCTAATTTTGAAGCGTACTCAATTAAACACATAGCTAATAAATCTTGTTTATCTTTTATTGCGTAATTTGATTCATAAAATTTAAGTCGTTCAGCAACGTTCTTAATTGCTTTTCGAATATATTCCTCTGAATTCCTATCAATTTTCATTGGGTAAATTCTATTTGCTATATTTAATTTTATTGCAATCTTTTCCATTATTTCAATTACTTAGTAATTTCAAACACTTATCTATTTCTCTAACGTATTCATTTATTTTATACTTAGTTTTGTGAACATCTTCATTAGATGAATCGACTGATTTAGAAATTTTCATTATTTTGATCTTATCTTCAAGATTCTTGATTTGTTTTGCTTTTTGCTCTAATTCGACAAATAATTCATTATTTTTTTTTTCCAAAATTATTATTTTCTCTTTAACAGAATTATACTTACCTAATAGTAAAGCTATTTTTTTTTCTATTTTCGTAATAATATTTTCCACAAAAAATAATTATTACAAACTTAAATATTTTATAATTATCATTGAAATTTTTGACACTATATTTGCAAAACATTTCAATTAACATGTGTAAAAAGTTTTATATTATTTTATATTGTATTTTTTTATTAAAATTCTACAGTTATTCACAAAATTATACCAATCCTCTTGACATAAATTTAATTCTCTCTGGTACATTTGGAGAACTAAGAACAAATCATTTTCACGCAGGAATTGATTTAAAGACAAAAGGTGTAGAAGGATTAAATGTATATTCAATTGCTGATGGATATATTTCAAGAGTCAAAGTTTCATCCTATGGTTATGGAAAAGTCATATATATTAACCATTATGATGGTAATACATCAGTTTATGCGCATCTAAAAGAATTTTCATACAAAATAGACAGCATTATTAAAATAGAACAGTATAAAAATAAAAAATTTGAAATAGATTACTATTTGCAAAAAGACGTCATTAAAGTACAACAAAAAGAAATAATTGGTAAATCTGGAAATAGTGGATCAAGTGCTGGTGCTCATTTACATTTTGAAATAAGAGATTCAAAAACACAAAAACCAATAAACCCATTATATTTCAATTTTAAAATAAAAGATGAAATTAAGCCTGATATCAAAAAATTAAAAATATATAACTTTAATAATACACACAAACATCAAACATTTGATATAATTAAAAAAGAAAAAAATAATTACTCTATAAATGACACGTTATATGCAGAAGGAGATTTTGGAATAGGCATATCTACATATGACAAATCAAATTACGCATATAATAAAAATGGTGTATACTCAATTAAATTATATGTTGATGAAAAATTAACATTTCATTTTATAGCTGATACACTTGATTTTATTACAACAAGATTTATTAATGCACACATAGACTACAAAGAAAAAATTCAAAATAAAATTAAATTTCATAGACTTTTTAAATTACCCAACAACAAATTAAAAAATTACAAGACAAATATTAATAATGGTATAATAAGCCTAAACGACACGAATGTTCACAATATAAAAGTTCATGTGGAAGATTACAACCAAAATTTGTCAGAAATTAAGTTTAAAGTAAAAAACAGTTTGCGAAAAAATGAAAAAACTAACGTATTACAAGAAGAAATAATTCAAGATATAGTTTTGAAAAAATTTTATCATAATCATAAAAATGTTTTTTTATTTAAAAATTTCAAGGTTGTTCTGCCTGAATATTCATTGTATGAAGATATTGTTTTTAAATATAGCATCTTAGACTCAGTAAAAGGTGTTTTTGGAAATACACATAGATGCCATAAAAAATATACACCGGTACACAAAAAATATGATTTATATATCAAAGAAAATATACCAGAAAAAATTAAAAATAAAGTATATATTGCAAAAAGAGAAAAAGAAAATACGTTTAAATATATAGGAGGTAGCTGGGACGGACTATTTTTAAAAACCTCAACTAGAGAATTTGGAGATTTTTGTATAGTTGCTGATTCTACAGGACCAATAATTAAAGGAGTCAATATATTTCCAGGTAAAAAAATAAATAAGCAAAAAAATATTAAGTTAACAATTGAAGACACTAAAAGTGGTATAAAAAAATTTGAGGCTTCTGTAAATAATGTATGGGTGCTTATGGATTATGATCACAAAACCAAAATTGTTCGATATGATTTTAACAATATTATAAAACAGGGAGAAAACAAGTTTGTTTTAAGAGTCACAGATAATTGCAATAACTTAACAACGTATAAAGCAGTTTTTAACTTATAATTTATTTTCTGAAATAAATTTCTGTAAAAAAAATTTTATTTCATTTCTAACACGAACATAAACCAAATTTTTTTCTTCATCAGAACCAGTTGCATCTGCAGGATCAAAAAAACTATTATGAATTTTTTTCTTAGTAAATCTCAAATGAACTGGACAGTTTTCTTTGGCATTATCACAAACTGTAAACACATAATCAAAATTTGTTTTTTTATAATCTGTAATATGATTTGAACTATTTTTAGATATATCAATATTTTCTTCTTTCATTACATTAACTGCAAATTTATTTACTGGTTCCGGTTTAGTGCCTGCACTGTAAATCTGATAATTAGGTAAAAATTTAGATAAATAACCATGTGCCATTTGAGACCTACAAGAGTTTCCAGTACATAATACTAATATTTTACTCATAAATTTATGCTTTAAAATACTAAACTACAATTTTTCTTGTTTTAAGTTATAATTATAATATATTTTTGTTTTGAATATGTATAAGTATTTTTTATTCTTTTTATTAATAATAGGTTTTAATGGAACTTGTTTTTCTCAACAGATTGTAGGAACCATAACAGATTTAAATAATAATTTATTACCTAGTGTAAATGTTTCAATTGAAGGAACAAGAAAAGGCGTTATTTCAGATCAAGAAGGCCAATTCTATATAAAAGTTAAAGAAAATAGATCTGAAGTAGTAGTTTTTAGCTGTATTGGATATGATAGTGAAAAAATAAGATTACCACTTCTAAAACGAAATCAAACTTATGAACTTAATATAAAACTTAAAGCTAAAAATAATATTCTTAGTGATGTAATCATATTAGATAAGCAAAATCGAAAAAAAAATATTACTAGAATTAAACCGAAGCATGTTAAGGTAATACCTGGGAATTCAGTTGGAATAGAAGCTATTTTAAAAACACTTCCTGGAGTAAGCTCAGCAAATGAGTTAAGCTCACAATACTCTGTACGCGGCGGTAATTTTGATGAAAATTTAGTTTATGTTAACGGAATTGAAATTTACAGACCTTTTTTAATTAATTCAGGAAAGCAAGAAGGTCTTAGTTTTATTAACTCAAATATGGTTGGAAGTATATTATTTTCTGCTGGGGGCTTCAGTGCAAAATATGGAGATAAAATGTCTTCGGTTTTAGATGTTACTTACAAAAAGCCATTAAAAAACAAATCTTTTTTTGAAGGTAGTTTGTTAGGTGGATCTGTTAACTTAGAAGGAACATTATATAAAAGAAGATTTTCATATTTATTTGGAGCTAGATATAAAACAAACAAATATTTGCTTAACAGCATGAACACAAAAGCTGAGTATAATCCTAGCTTTTACGATATTCAATGTTATCTAAACTATAACATAAATGATAATCTACAAATTAATTTGTTAAGTAATATTAGCAGAAACAAATTCATAATGATACCTCAAAATAGAGATACTGAGTTTGGTACGGTTAATGAGGCACTTAAAATGAGAATGTACTTTGAAGGACAAGAGTTAGATAGCTATGAAACATTTTTTACTGCATTGAACACATCTTATCGTCCTACTAATAATCTGAATTTACAGATAACCGGTTCGATTTTTAATACATATGAAGAACAAAATTTTGATATTTTAGGTGAATACTGGCTATTTCAACTAGATAATAGTTTAGGTTCAGATAACTTTGGAGAAATAGCCTTCAATAGAGGTGTTGGAAAGCATATTAACCACGCAAGAAATATTTTGCAAGCAAGAGTTATAAATATATCACATAGGGGAAGTTATGTAAATCAAGATTTAAAAATCGTTTGGGGAAATAAATTGCAAAAAGAAGAAATAAAAGATAAAATTAATGAATGGACATTAATTGATTCTGCTTTCTATAATTACCCTCACCCAAATGATATAATTGATAGTATACCAAATGAAAATCAACAAATTATTTTAAATAATGTTTTAAATACAAATATTGATTTAATGTCATATAGAAATACTGGATATTTAGAAGTATCCAAAGATATTAGAAGCATTAGTTTTAGTACAGGAACTAGATATAATTACTGGACATATAATGAAGAATTTTTAATTAGCCCTAGACTATCATTTTCATACACTCCTAATTGGAAACGAGATATAGTTTTTAGAATATCAACAGGAATTTATTATCAATCACCATTTTATAAAGAATTAAGAAATCCAAGCGGAATACTTAATAAAAATATTAAAGCTCAAAAATCAACTCATTATGTTTTTGGAAGCGATTATTTGTTTTATAAATGGAAAAGACCATTTAAATGGACAACCGAAATATATTATAAAAAACTTAAAAATTTAATACCTTACAAAATTGATAATGTTAGAATCCAGTACTTGTCGGATGACATATCTAACGGTTACGCCAAAGGAATAGATTTTAAAGTTAATGGAGAATTTGTAAATGGAATGGAAAGTTGGATAAGCTTATCTATTATGAAAACCGAAGAGGATATAGTAGGCGATCAAATTAATCATGACGATGGAAGCATTACATATCCTAGAAATATTCCAAGACCAACTGATGAAAGAGTAAATTTTAGTATGTTTTTTCAAGATTATCTTCCTGGAAAGCCACATTATAAAATGCATTTAAATTTAATTTACGGATCTGGACTACCTTTTGGGCCTCCAAACTCTGAAAAACATGAAGATGTACTTAGAATACCTGCATACAGAAGAGTAGATATTGGATTTTCTATGATTTTAAAAACTGAAAATAAAAAAAGTAAAATAAATTTTCTTAACAAATTTAATTCTATTTGGATTAGCGCTGAAGTATTTAATTTACTTGATATAAACAACACAACATCTTATCTTTGGGTAACGGACATTAACAATCGACAATATGCTGTTCCTAACTACTTGACTTCAAGACGATTAAATGCAAAAATTATTTTATCTTTTTAAAAACTATTTTAATTTATCTGATAAAGAATTTTCATACAATTTTTTGTATGATGATACATCACCAAAAACTTGATCATCAATTCTAATTTCACCCTTTGTTACGTGTCCTAATAATATAAAAGGAACATCTATTTTATTTAAAATATCTAGAAATGAATCTTCAATAGTTTCTCTTACAGAAACAATAACTCTTGATGGCGCCTCACCAAATAAAAAAGCATCCTCTCGAACCTCTGAACTGGTTGTAATATCAAAGCCAAGATTATTAGGTATTGAACTTTCTAAAAGAGTAATAAAAGCTCCTCCATCAGAAATATCATGAGCTGATTCAATAACTTTCTCGCGAATTAATTTTGTAATTGTAGATTGAACAACACACTCCTTTTCTAAATCAAAATATGGTGTTGATGAAGTATTTATATTATGATAAGATGCTAAATATTCAGATGAAGAAATATCGTTTATACATTCACCAATCATATATATCAAATCTGACTTTCCTTGAAACGCTAATGAAGTAATATATTCTTTATCTTCAATTACACCTAACATACCAATAGTTGGAGTAGGAAATACCGGGACCTCACTATCATTTATTACAGATTGGTTATAAAAACTAACATTTCCTCCAGTTACAGGAGTATTAAATTTTTCGCATGCTTTCTTCATTCCTTTAATTGATCCAACAAACTGCCAATATACCTCAGGATTATATGGATTTCCAAAATTTAAGCAATTTGTTATTGCAGATGGTATTCCTCCAGAGCAAACAATGTTTCTTGCAGCTTCCGCAACAGCCATAGCACATCCATTTTCAGGGTCAGCATTAACCATTCTTGCATTACAGTCTACAGTCATTGCTAATGCCTTTTTTGTTCCCTTAATATTAACAATTCCTGCATCAGTTGGATAATTGGTACTCATATTAACTGTACCTACCATAGAATCATATTGTTCATAAATCCAACGTTTTGATGCAATATTTTCATGTGATGTTAAAAATTTAGCAATATCGATTAAGTTATCAGGTTGGGTAACACTATCAATTTTAAATTTTTTCCACTCTGAAAAATATTTAGGTTCTTTATATTCTCTCTCATAAACTGGAGCTCCACCACCTAAAACAAGATCATGACAAGGAACATCAGCGACTAAATCATCATTCACAAAATAACGGACTCTATTAGTACTAGTAACAGTACCTATTTGTTCACATGATAAATCCCATTTATCAAAAATATCTTTTACTACTTTTTCATCACCTTTTTTAACAACAACTAACATTCGCTCTTGTGATTCAGAAAGTAATATTTCCCAATCATACATATTTTTTTGTCTAGTTGGAACTTTGTCTAACCAAATATCCATTCCGTGATTTCCAGCAGCACTCATCTCGTTAGAAGAACACGTTATTCCAGCTGCACCCATATCTTGCATTCCAACAATTGCATTTGTTTTAGCAAGTTCTAAAGTAGCTTCAAGCAATAATTTTTCTTGAAATGGATCTCCAACTTGAACAGCTGGTAAATCCTCAACGGAATCCTCTGTAATATCTTTTGAAGCAAATGATGCACCATGAATCCCATCTTTACCTGTAAAAGAGCCTACTATAAAAACTGGATTACCTTCACCTGATGAAGTTGCAGAAATCATTTCAGATTTACTCATTATACCTGCAGAAAAAGCATTAACTAATGGATTAGTATTATAACAATTATTAAAACTAACTTCTCCTCCAACTATAGGAATACCAAAAGAATTTCCGTAATCTCCAATTCCTTTACTAACACCTTTAACTAACCATTTTGTTTTTTCCAAATTAATATCACCAAAACGTAATGAATTAAGTTGAGCTATAGGTCTAGCTCCCATTGTAAATATATCTCTGTTTATACCTCCAACTCCAGTAGCCGCTCCCTGATAAGGTTCTAGCGCTGAAGGATGATTATGAGATTCTATTTTAAAACAACATGCTAACCCATCACCTATATCAACCAAACCAGCATTTTCTTCTCCTGCTTCAACTAACATATGTGGACCTTCCTTAGGTAATTTTTTCAGCCAAACAATTGAATTTTTATATGAACAATGTTCAGACCACATAACACCGAAAATACTTAGTTCACAAAAATTTGGAGTTCTTTTTAGTATAGATTTAATTTTTTCAAATTCTTCAACTAACAAACCCATTTCCTTTGCTTGATCTAAATTAGCTAAGCCATCACTCTTTAATACAGTCATAAAAAAATTATTTACAACAAAAATAAAAGAAAGAAGTAAAAATAAAATATTATTTAGCTATTGATTTATATTTGTTTTTAACAAATCTAATAAATAACTTGATTGAATTGATTTGGATATTTACCATTGCAATTTTTGTAATAATCTTGAATATCATTTATAACTGTTTGAAAATTTGCCAAATCATAAATTATTTTATTGCTTCCTAAGATTTTGTTCTTGAAATCAATAAATGCCAAGACTAATGGAACATCAGCTTTTTTTGCAACATAATAAAATCCTGTCTTCCATTTATCTACTTTACTTCTAGTTCCTTCAGGTGAAAGCGTTAACATAAATTTATCTTCTTTTTTAATCATCGAAGAAAGTTGTTCTACCAAACTATTTGATTTAGATCTGTCTACAGGAATTCCGCCATTATTTTTTATGAATAAACTAATAGGCCAAAAATACAATTCATTTTTTACTAAATATTTTGGTTGAATTCCAGTTACGTATGCATAACACTTTCCTAATATAAAATCCCAGTTTGAAGTATGCGGAGCAAAAATAATTACACACTTATTAGGAAAGACATTATCACCTATAATTTTCCAACCTAGTAATTTTAAAATAAACTTTGCTAATATTTTTTTCATATAAATTATTATACAAAGAAATAACATTTTTTATTTATTTTAACAAAAATTGTAAGTTTGCAGTAAAATAGAATAAATGAAAACTAAACATATATTTTTAATACTTATACCTATTAATATTTTTTTAGGCTTTTTAATTTACAACAGTATAAATAGTGAAGTCAAATTTCAAGATGAAGCACAAATAAGATTAAGTCAAAATATACAAAAACTTAAAGACTTAAGACATGTACAAATGTCATATAAAAGAACCAATGGAACATTTGCAAATAATTTTGAAGACTTAATTAGCTTTTTAGAATCCGACTCAATACCAATTATTAAGGCAAATGGTGAAACACCAGATTCATTAACTGAAAGCGAAGCTTTAAAATTAGGAATCATTAGTAGAGATACAGCATATGTACTAGCAAAAGAAGGAGTTTTCAACAAAGAATACATAGAAAGTAGAGATAATTGTATTGAATTTAATTTGAAAGCTTTGACTACAGTTCCACACTCAAACATGAACTATAATATTGATGCTGGAGAAATTGAAAAGGGTAAAGTTATTGTCCAGGTTTTTGAAATATCTTCCAATTATGCAACTATTTTTACCGGACTTAATGCTAAAAATAAAAGTTATAATTTAAATTCTTTACTAAAAGTAGGATCAATGCAAGAAGCCTCACTAAATGGAAATTGGGGAGAATAAAATTTTAGAAACTAAGGACTTTGATATTGCTAAATCAAAACAATATCATTTATCACTCAAGCTTGGAATCGATAACTTTTCATTTTGTATTTTAGACACTATCACACTGTCATACAATTATTTAGCAGTTAATAACTTTACATATATTTCTATAAAAAATACTGTTGAACGTATAACCTCTATTATTAAAAATAATAATTTATTTCATCTAAATTTTTCTTCATCTTCTTTAATATACTCTGGATTTCCAAACACATTATTACCAAAAAAATTAGAGGATTCTGTAGATGAAAAAAACTTGTTAAAGTTTAATGATGATAAATGCTATGAAAAATTATATTTTGATAATGTAGATAATATTAAGATAATCTATTCTATTCCTGAAACAATAGATAATATTACTAGAACTTTTTTTCCAAATTGCAATATAATGTCAGAAGAAAAAATATTAATTGAGAAAAAAAATTATGAAAATTTATCAACATGCGTGTATGTAAATTTTAATTTAAATAGATTTTCATTAACTATCTTTGAGAATAAACAATTAAAATTACAAAATTCATTTAATTATAAAGAAGCGGAGGATGTTTTATATTATATACTTTTTTGTTTGGAACAGCTAAATCTATCAACTCTAACAACTCCGTTAATTCTATTAGGAAATATAGACTATAATGACAAAAAATATGAGCTATTGTATAACTATATTAAAGACATCAAATTTGGTGATATTGACAGAACATTAAGATTAAACTTAAATGAAAATAGACATAAATATTTTAGTTTATTATCACAAATTTTATGCGTATAATTTCCGGAACTCATAAAGGTAGAAAAATACATATGCCAAATAATTTATCAGTTCGACCTACTACTGATAGAGCAAAAGAAAGTCTATTCAATATATTACAAAATAGATATGCATTTAACAACAAACACGCTTTAGATCTTTTTGCTGGTAGTGGAAATATTTCATACGAGTTTTTCTCAAGAGGGTGCTCATCAGTCACATCAGTTGAGATAAACAAAAAATGTATTCTATTCATTAAAAATCAAATAAAACAACTTAACATAAACATAAATATTATTCATGAAGATGCAACAAAATTTATTGAAAAAAATAATGAAAAATATGATTTTATCTTTTTAGACCCACCTTATAAATCTAAAGATTACAATAAACTAAAAGAGTTAATAATCGAAAAAAATATTATACATAAAGGTGGTTGTTTAATTATAGAGCATGATAAAAATACCAACTTTAATGACTGTAATTTAGAACAAAAAAAATATGGTTCTGTTTACTTTAGTATATTTTCATTTTAATTATTTAATTTTGATTTAAATTTGAAGTTAAAAATGAATAAAATTGCAGTATTTCCAGGATCATTCGATCCATTTACAATTGGACACAAAGAAATTATTGATAAAGTTTTTCCAATTTTCGACAAAATTATCATTGCAGTTGGAGAAAACAGAGATAAAAAATGTTGTTTTTCATTAAGTAAGAGAATAAAATGGATAGAACAAATATTTGATGAAGAAAAAATTTTAGTAAAAAAATATACTGGTCTTACCACTAATTTTTGTAAAAAAGAAAATGCAAATTTTATAATACGCGGAATTAGAGATAGTAGTGATTTTATATATGAAAAAAAAATAGCACATATAAATAAGGACTTAAATAAAGATATTGAAACCTTATTTATACTATCCTCAAAAGAAAATTCTCACATATCATCTTCTCTTGTAAAAGATATTATAAAAAACAAGGGAGATATAAAAAAATTTTTGCCCATAGAAATTGCTATCTCTATTTCAAAAAGTTATTAATATCATTTGCTAATATATTTGAAAATTTTATTGCATCAGTATAGTATAGATGATTTCCATCAGTATAGCGAAATTTATTATTAAAATTCGTATAATTAAGATATTTAAGATTATGTTTTTTAGCTAAAATATTAATTTGATTATTGAAGTTTGGAAACATAGAATTTTCAATTTCATACAAATTATCATCAATGGGCATTCTAACTAGAAATACATCTCCATGCATCTTTAAAAGTGTTATTGTTTTATCTAAATAATTATATCTAAACTTTGAGAATATATTTTTTGACATGTAATTTTTATAATAATTTATTTTTCTCGTAGTATTATTTTTTACATAAACACTATCCATATTAGTATATACTCGCAAAAGACCATCATTTTGAAGAAATGTAAAAGATCCATTAAAATTATTTGAATTTGATTTATTAAGAAGTATTTTGTATTCAATTTTCTTAAGCAAAATAGAACCCCATCCTTTATTATAATGATTTAATAAATAATAATAGTTTGGATATACATTATAATTATTAAGATTTTTTAAAATAGAATTACAGTCTAATGTAGTAGTATCTGTACCAATTTTACTAGAAGTTGACCAAGGATCAACAGTTAATATAAAAGTACCGTCTGTAATCTTTTTATTAATCTTAGAATTTATTGCATTATAATAAACCTTCCCATATGATGAATTATTAACAGAAAATGAAAAATTATAGATTTCATACTTGTTTTTTAAAACAGTATCTATAATATTTGAATGAATACCCTGAGCAGATCTAGATGTTCCCAAAATCATTGAATTTTGTTTTTTAGAGGTAAGTCTTAAATAAAAATTATCTGTTGTTCCATCAGAAAAAAAAGAAAACATTAGATGCAATAAAAAAATAAAAATGAAAATTATAGATGAGTTAAATAAAAACTTCTGCATAATTAAAATTGAAAATAAATAAATGTGTCATTTTTAAAAACACCAAAAAACATTATTAATAAAACAAAAAATAAATATAAAAACCATCTTAGTTTCTTTCTATAATTTTTAATATCAAAACCAAAACATTTATCTCTATTTATCCACTCAAAAATTAAAAATATAAATAACATACAACAAGTATATAACATATCAATTTTAGGTGATATTATTTGTGGTAATGTAAAAATTGACAAATCAAATAGATTAGTTATATATGCTATGGCCTTAGTAACATTATCAGATCTAAAAAAAATCCAGGCAATTACTGTAAAACAAAATGTAAATATTACAGATATTATTTCTTTTAAGCTAGGAAGATTTTTATCTTTTGCTATAATATTTAAATTATTTCTATTTTTATTTAAAATCATTAATGGTAAAAAATAAATTGCATTTAATAATCCCCATATTATAAACGTCCAATTTGCTCCGTGCCAAAAACCACTTACAATAAAAATTATAAAAATATTTCTAATTTTTTTTACTATTGAAACTCTACTGCCACCTAAAGGGATATATATATAATCACGAAACCAAGTAGACAAGGAGATATGCCATCTTCTCCAAAACTCAGCTATATCTCTAGAAAAATATGGGAAAGAAAAGTTTTGCATTAAACTAAAACCAAATAATTTAGCTATTCCAATAGCCATATCGGAATAACCAGAAAAATCTCCATAAATTTGGAATGCAAAAAAAACAGCACCTAAAAATAGTGTGCTTGAACTATACTCTGAATAATTTGCAAAAATTTCATTAACAAAAACCGCACAATTATCAGCAATAACAATTTTTTTAAATAATCCCCATAAAATCTGTCTCATTCCATCTGATGCTATTTCATAAGAAAAAATTCTTTTTTTATGAAATTGTGGTAATAAATTGGCTGCTCTTTCAATTGGTCCAGCAACTAATTGAGGAAAAAAACTAACAAAAGCTACAAATGAAATAAAATCATCCGTAGGCTTTATTTTTTTTTTATAAATGTCAATACTATAACTTATTGTTTGAAAAGTATAAAAACTAATACCAACAGGAAGAATTATTGATAATGATTTAGCATTAAATGAAAATCCAAAAAAAGAAAAAGCACTGACAAAGTTATCTAGAAAGAAATTGTAATATTTGAAAAAACATAACAAACCAATATTAATGAAAAGACTCAAAATCAATAGTTTCTTCCTTTTTTTCTCTCTAGAAACGTGAATTTTTTTTGCAACATAAAAATCTACAATAGTGCTAACAAAAATTAAACTTAAAAATCTCCAATCCCACCATGCATAAAAAATGTAGCTAGAAACAGCAATAAATAAATTTTGATATTTAATATTATTCTTTAGTAAAAACCAATATATAACAAAACATATAGGTAAAAAAATAGCAAAATCTATAGAATTAAATAACATTAACTAGTAAATCTTTGATTGATAAATTTTACAAATTTTGAAACAGCTATTGCTCTATGACTAATTTTTGATTTTTCATTCGCTGACATCTGAGCGAATGTTAAATCAAAATTATTTGGACGAAAAATAGGATCATAACCAAAACCACAACTACCAATTTTTTCACTTGTAATTACCCCCTCAATTGATCCTTCAAAAAAATATTCCTTACCATCCAAAATTAAGCAAATAACAGTCTTAAATATTGCATTTCTATTTTTTATATTTTCTAATTTATTTAAAACTTTATTCATATTATCATCTGCAGAACAATGTGACCCTGCATATCTAGCAGAAAATACACCTGGTTCATAATTAAGAGATAAAATTTCTAAACCAGAATCGTCAGCAAAACAATTTTTGTTAAATTTTTTATATATAAATCTTGCTTTCTGAGATGCATTATCTGTTAATGTGAATCCTGTTTCTTCAAGATCATCATAATGATTTAAGTCATTAATACTTAAAATATTGATTTTATCAGTAATAATATGCTTAATCTCTTTAAGCTTATTATTATTATTTGTTGCAAAAACTAAATCCATTAATTATGATGATAAGGTTGATTATTTAAAATTGTAAAAGATCTATACAGTTGTTCAACGAATATTAATCTAACCATTTGATGAGTAAAAGTCATTTGTGATAAAGATATTTTCTCATTTGCTCTTTCATAAAGATCATTATTAAATCCAAATGCACCTCCAGTAATAAAAACAACTCTTTTGGTACTACAAATCATTAGTTTAGATACTTTTTTACTAAAGTCAATAGAATTGAAAGATGATCCAGTAGAATCTAAAAGAATAATATAATCATTCTTATTAAGAAACTTTTTTATAGCATCTGATTCAATTTTTTTAACTTTATCCTTTTGAGAATTATTTTTTTTGATAATCAAATTTTTAATATCAAAGTTTATATAATGTTGGATTTTTTTATGATACTCTTTAACTGCAGAATCAATATTTTTAGTATTAGTCTTGCCAACATTTAACAATAGGAAGTTCATTTTTGTATTTTTGACAATATTAATAATTTTGTATTTATGAATAGTTATGACATCAATAGTTTTATTGAAAATTCTTTAAAAGAAGATATTGGAAGTGGCGACCACACAACTTTAGCAACAATAAATAAAAATGAAATAAAAAAAGCCCATATTCTAGTAAAACAAAATGGTATAATTGCTGGAGTAGAATTAGCTAAAAGAATTTTTAAAAAAGTAGACAAAAAAATTAAATTAACACAATACTTTAAAGACGGTAAAAAAGTAAATAAAGGAGATATTATTTTTGAGATAATTGGTAGTACTCATTCTATTTTAAAATCAGAAAGATTGATTTTAAATTGTATGCAAAGAATGAGTTCTATTGCATCTCATACAAATGAAATTCGTCAACTTTTAAAAAATACTGAAACTAAAATTTTAGATACTAGAAAAACAACACCATTAAACAGATTAATTGAAAAATGGGCTGTTAGAATTGGAGGAGGTATTAATCATAGATTTGGTCTTTATGATATGATAATGATTAAAGACAATCACATTGATTTTGTTGGTAATGTGAAAAATGCTATTACTAACACTAAAAAATATATAAAAAATCAAAACTTAGATTTAAAAATAATTGTTGAGGCAAGAAATTTAAATGAAGTTAATGAAATAATTCAAGAAGGTGGGATAAACAGAATTTTACTTGATAATTTTAATTACCAAAAGACTAAAGAAGCTGTAAAAATTATAAATGGAAGATATGAAACTGAGTCGTCAGGTAATATCACTCAAAAAAATGTATTGAATTATGCTAAATGTGGTGTAGATTATGTTTCTATGGGAGCATTAACTAACTCTATAAAAACATTTGATATCAGCCTTAAATCTATTAAATGACACATTCCTTAATCCAATTATCAAAAAAAATAAAACTAAACAGCTTTTATAATTTATCATTATATGATATATTATTTTTCTTTTACAAAGGTGTTAAACAAGGAGCTATAACAACACGTGCATCATCATTAGCATTTAATTTTTTTTTAGCTTTTTTTCCATCAATAATAGTCTTGTTCACTCTAATTCCTTATATACCAATTGTAGATCTTCAAGAAACACTTATGGAACTAATCTCAACAATTTTACCTCCACATACTAACGAAATTGCATTTTCAACTATATATGATATAATTAATAATCCAAGGTCAGGGCTTTTATCAATCGGATTTGTTCTCACAATATTTTTCGCAACAAATGGAGTTAATTCATTAATTGAAGCATTTAATTCCTCTTATCATATAAATGAAAGTCGATCAATAATACAACAACGATTATTATCTTTAGGAATTACTTTTTTATTATCATGTATTTTAATGATAACTATTTTACTTATCATGTTTTCTAAAACTCTTGTCAATTACCTAATTACTAGAGAGATTATTGAAAATAAATCAATAGAATATATTTTATTTGGAAAATGGATGGTAATAATTATTATGCTATTTGTAGGCATTTCTATTATATACCATTTTGGCCCTACAATTAAAAAAAAATTTAAGCTATTTACGCCAGGCTCTATAATTTCAACTTGTTTAATTATTGTAACATCTTCATTTTTTAATTATTATATAAGTAACTTTGCTGAGTACAATAAAGTTTACGGCTCAATAGGAACCTTGATAATTATACTTTTATGGATGTATATTAATTCAATCATTTTACTAATAGGATTTGAATTAAATGCTAGCATATTCAATGCTAAAAAACAAAAGAAATTATAAATTTATACATGTAACATGAAAAAATATTTTTTACTTTTTATCATACTAAATCAAATTAGTGCTTTCGCACAAAATCAAGAAGTTTACAATCCTCTGTTAAAACCTAATACCTACAGAAACATTGATAATCCAAATTATTGGAAAAATAAACTTCCATACAAAGATTACTGGCAACAAGATGTTCACTATAAAATAGATGCATATGTGAATGAAGAAACAGATATAATTAATGCTGAACAAACTTTAACTTATTGGAACAATTCCCCAGATACTTTAAAATATGTATATTTTCATTTATACCAAAATGCATTTCAGCCTGATTCATATTTAGATGAACTTCAAAAACAAAATAAAAAAAGTCCTCACTGGTCTAGAAAATATGAAAATCAAAAATTAGGTACATCTATTAAAGAAATACAAGTAAATGGAAAAAAGGTAATTACAGAGCTTGATAATACCATCCTGAAAGTTAATTTACCAACATCACTCATGCCTGACTCAAATATTATTTTTGATATTAAATTTGATACACATTTTGATCAGGGAGAAGTTAGAAGAAGAATGACTGTTTTTAATGCTTGGGGTAACAAACATTATAATGGTGTCCACTGGTATCCTAGAATCTGCGTCTACGATGCAAAATTTGGTTGGACTAAAGATCAACATTTGGGTAAAGAATTTTATGGTAATTTTGGATGCTTTGATGTTGAGCTTAACTTTGCATCAAACTTTATTGTTGAAGCAACAGGGTTTTTATTAAATAGAGATTCTGTTTTATCGAAAGATCTTAGAAAAAAATTAGATATTAAAAACTTTAAAGATAAAAAATGGAACTCTCCTCCTTCAACAATCATTCCTTATCAAAAAGGAAAAAGAAAAGTTTGGAAATATCATGCTGAAAATGTACATGATTTTGCATTTACTGCCGATCCTACATACAGAATTGGTGAAGTAAAATGGGAAGATAAGGTGTGTTACTCTTTAGTGCAGGAACCACACGCCAGCAAATGGCAAAATGCAGCTGAATACGGAGCCAAATGTTTAGAAGTATTTTCAACCGACTTTGGAAGATATGTTTATCACAAAGTAATTGTTGCAGATGCAAGAAGTGGAATGGAATATCCTATGATTACTTTAGATGATGGTGGTGATCCTGGCTATAGAGACTTATTAGCGCATGAAATCGGACACATGTGGTTTTTTGGACAAGTTGGAAATAACGAAACATATCGTGCTTTATTGGATGAAGGATTTACACAATTTTTAACTGCATGGGCATTAGTAAAAATAGATGGAGAAAACATGGTTGAATTTGAAGATGAACCTTCTACGAGATGGAGAGAAAGATTTCAAAAACCACTTAAAGCTGTTGACAGTGAAATATATTACTCATACATTAATGATGCAACAAAATTTAAAGACCCTGTAATTTCCACACATTCTGATTGTTTTAACGGAGCTCTTGGTCACGGAGGTGGTTATAGACATGTATACTATAAAACTGCTGCAATGTTATATAATTTACAATATGTTCTTGGTGACGATTTATTTCTTAGAGCTATGAAAAATTATTTTAATACCTGGAAGATGGCACACCCATACAATGAAGACTTTAGAAATTCTATAATAAGATATACTAAAGTTGATTTAAATTGGTTTTTTGATCAGTGGCTACAAACAAATAAGCGAATTGATTATTCCGTTAGATTTAAAAAAAATAAGGTGACTTTTAAAAGAAATTCCAGAATGCAAATGCCAATTGATTTTACAGTTACTGCTAACAATGGTAAAAAATATGACTTTCATATACCAAATAATTGGTTTATAAAAAAAACAGAAGCTAAAGTTTTACCAAAATGGCATGGATGGGATTTAATTCATCCAGATTACACAACAACAATAAATATTCCTAGTGGAATAAAAGAAGTTGAAATTGATCCAACACAAAGACTGGCTGATGCATATATGCCTGATAATAAATCAAGTAAAAATATTTCTTACGGTTTGGATTATAAATTATGGGAATATCCAAATTGGAGATTATATGAAATAAAATATAGACCTGACTTCTGGTGGAATAATTATGACGGATTAAAAGCAGGTATAAACATTAACGGAAACTACATGAGGCATCATCATTTATTTGATATTTCAGCCTGGATAAACACAGCTTATTTACAAAAAGATAGTATTGTTAATAGTGATGATTATGATTCATATTCTTACAGAGTAAAATACAACACAAACTTAGATAATTTTTCTCTAAATAGTAGAATATTTTTAGAGTCTCAATTTATAGCTGGTTTATATAAAAACCAAATTAAGCTTGTTAAAAAAGATAAGAAAAATAATAAAATTTCTTTTTCATTATTATCATTATATAGAACTAATAATCAATATTTACTTTATGATAATTGGTCTTCAAAAGTCATGAATAATAGGATTGAATTTGACTTAGAACACAAGTACAAGTATAAAAGTGGAAATGGAAAACTAAATTTGTTTTTTGCAAGTTCAGCAATTGGAAGTGAATATGATTACAATAAAGTAATTTTTACAGTTAACAATAAACATAAATTTAAAAAAATAGAAATTAAATCTAGAACGTTTATTCAAATCGGTTCTGGATCTAATTGGGCTGAAGAATCAAAACTAGCGTTAGCTGGAGCAAATAATGAAGAAATTGTAAATTCAAAATTCACAAGAGCAGAAGGTATTTTAAATAAGGAACAAACAGACTATAAATTAGATAATACAAATGTTTATCATCACAGTGGCGGATTAAACCTAAGAGGTTACAGTGGTTATATTGCTCCAGAATTTGATGAAAACGGAAAAGTTATATCTTTTAGTTATAATGGTATTAGCGGTGCTTCTGTAAATACTGAGATAGATTTTAGCAACTACTTACCATATTTTGTAAGAAAAAATAATTTGAATTCATATTTATTTGCTGATGCTGGAATAATTACAAATGATAAAATTAATAAAACAAATTACTCAGAAATATTTTCAGATGTACGAGTTGATGCTGGAATTGGCTTTACATATTCAATAAGAAGATTTAGACCATTAGAAACAGTTAAGCCATTTACACTAAGATTTGATATACCATTATTTTTAAATAGACCTCCTTCAGGTAATGATGATTTCATCCAATTTAGATGGTTAATCGGTCTTAATAGAACAATATAATTAGTAATAATTAAATCGTTTCATTTTTAATTTAACTCTATTATTAAAACATTTTAAGTCTTCTTCAGACAATTCATTTTTCCACTTTCCAATTGATGTATTTGAAATAGGCTTCTTTAAATTTTGATGATGACTCATATTTGTTACACCCATACTATCAATATCTTCTTTTAATAATGATAAATTATCTATAATATCTATATTTAAGAAACTTTGTATTTTTTTTATTTCGTTGTTAGTGTCATTAATTAAATCTTCATATCTAATCAAATGAACTTCTGACTTATTATTCAAATAATCATAAGAACTAATACTATCTTCCCATTTCATTAAAGAGTACCATTGATAATAATTTTTAGACTCTTTTTTTATCATTTTTTTATAAGACAACATCACATCTCTAGGGTCTCTAATCAAAAAAATATATTTTGCGGCTAAAAATTCAGGATATATATACTTAATAAAATTTGTATTAAGTGGACTCTTATCTCCCCAATATTTAGCCTCTTTTTTATTTTTATCTTTATATTCTAAGAAAATTTGATTAAAAATTTCAGATATTGATCCGTTTTTTAATTTAATTGAGGAAATATCAATTTGCCAATTAGTTGTTTTCTCTTTTTTCAAATATAATTTTTTTACATTTTTAAGCCATGCTTTTGGGTTAAAAGGAAATAGTAAATATTTTCTTATAATAATATATGGTAATAAAAATTGTTCTGGAGGAATAATAATATCTTTATGAGCATTTAAAATTGTTGCTAATAATGTACTTCCATTCCTTCCAGATCCTAAAATAAAAAAATGAGGGTGGTTTAAAGTTTTAGTTTCTTTTAAAAAAAATCTAATTACTGCTAATAACGGATAAAAAATCAATCTGTATTTGATATAGTGATATAAATTATTCATTTTATTTACCAGTCAGTTCTTTTATTAAAATAGATTTTCTTTTATCCATGTAATAGTTATCTTTTATTTTTAATCTAGCTTTATTAGATAACATATCAAAATCACAGCTAATAGCTTCATTTATTAATCCACATAACATTACAGAGTCTCTTTTTTCTAAAACAAATCCAGTGTCACCAACTATATCCGGCAACATATTAACAGATGAGACAATTGGAATGCATTCACATAACATTGCTTCACATAAAGACACGCCAAACCCTTCTGTATTTGATAATTGTAAATAAAAGCGACAATTACTATAGTGTTCTCTAAGTTGTTTAGAATTTAACCTTCCAAGACATATAACGTTCTTTGGTATCTTTAAAGAATCTATTTTATCAATTCCAGCTAAATAAAATTTATAGTCAGGAAAACTACTTGTAACCTCACAAAGCAAATCAATTCCCTTTATATTCTCTTTTCCATTTGATAAAACACTTATGAAAGTATTATTATTTTTTGTAGTATTTTTGTCTTTGCACCAAAAATAATGATCAACAGCATTGTGTATAACTTTATATGGAGTAGTTATGTCTTTTAAATGATAATTATAACCAAATTCTTTTGGTGTTTTAGCATAATAAGTATTTTTAGTATAAACTAATGACTTACTAACAGGTAAAATTTTATCAACTAATTTATATGTGTGACTAATAAAAAATTTCATCATTGGATTTCTTAAATTACCATAATTAATTTCAGCAAAACTTACGCAATCTGTTCCATGAACGATTATAAAAATTTTCTTATTGAAAATCTTTCCAAAAAATGCTGGAAGCAAAGAATGATAGCCGCCAAAAGAAATTAGTATAGTATCTACCTTTACTAGATTAAAAAGAAGATAAAAAAATTGAACCATTAAATTAAATGGCAAAAGATATTTACTTGACCATTTCTGATTTAAAGAAATTACTTGAAATTTGTCGCTTAAAAGCTCTAAATCTGTCTTTACAAATGTGTAAAGGTGAGGATAAATAAATAATAATTTTTGTTTTTTACTCATAATTTATCACAAATATAAACAAAGATGAATACTTTACTTTGAATATTTTTTGAAGAAATATTTTTTAAAATCATTAAATAAACTAATTAAATCTTCAGATAATTTAAAGTAAAAAACTATTGGGATAAATAAAAAGCATATAATGACTGACCTGTAGATAAGATCAAGTAATGGAATGTTTGTTAAAGGAAAAAACAAAACAATGAAATAAACTAAAAGAAGAAAAAATAATGTTTTTAAGGTGTTCACACTAAAAGGTTGTAAATTCATTTTTATTTTAATAATTGTTAGCTTTAAAATATTAAACAATAAAATTGAAATTGCAGTTGCCATAGCAGCTCCATTTATACCAACTATCCCAAAATCAGCCAAGGGACTTGAAGAAGGGATTAATAAATAATTTGTCAAAAATGTAACTATAACTAAAAATAAATTAGTGTATAAATCATATTTATAATATTTTGAATTTACTATTATATCCGTATTAACACCAAAAGAAATATTAAATAATTGTGATAAACCAATATAGAAAACTACCCACTTTCCAGCACTAAACTTTTCTGGAAGCAGAGAAAAAATTTGATCAATATTTATCCATACACAAACAAAAAAAACACCTCCAACAAGAAGTAAGTTGATAGCAGATTTTGAATAAATACTATCAATCTCATTGAAATCCTGCTCTTTCCACGCTTTAGCTAAAAGTGGTGTTGATATTGCAACTATAGCTTTACTTGGTATTCTAAGTGCATTTCCAATAAAAAAAGCAATTGTGTAAAACGCTACTTGCTCTAAATCTAACAAAGAACTAATCATCATTATATCCATTCTGGTTACAATAACAACTGATGCTCCTCCGATTAAAACAAATAAACCAAATTTCAAAATTTCTTTTAAATTTAATTTAGCAAAAGTATATGATAAAGAAATGTGTTTGTTTTTAATTTGAATAATAAATAGAATAATAAATTTAAGAAAAAATCCAAAAAAGTAAATTCTTAAAAAATTATCAAAGCTTAAAAAACCAAACCAATATAAGAACAACACTGACATGCTATATATTTTTAAAAACACTTCGTTAATAAAAACAGGTGTAGTTGAATCTAAAAAAGATCTAGAAATAGCTGTAAGAACATCAAAAAAACCAATAAAAAAAACTAATACAATAATATAGAAAAAATTATCTTTAAGTAAATTAGATGCATTAATGATTGAAAACAACTCTTCTTTAAAAAAAAAATACAAAAAAAGAGCTGCTAAAAAACCTATCAGTGGAGTTATAAAACTAAAGAAATATAATTGACTTTTATCTTTAATTTCAGGAAAAAAACGTAAAAAAACTTTTGGAACACCAACTGTTGTAATAGTTGCAACTAAAATAGAATAAGCAATAATAACCTGAATTAATCCAAAATACTCAGGATTGTCTTCAAATGCATATGGATATATAAAAACTGTATTAATAGCTCCAATTGCCATTCCTAAATAAAAGCTAACCGAGTTTTTTATACTTTGTAATCTAACTACACCCATTTATTACATTTTATTTAATATTTCAGATAAATCTAAGGTTAATTTTTCTCTAGAAAAATCATTTGAAAATTTATAATTAACTGACTGATTGTTATATGCTTTAATAATTTTATCTTTTATATTATCAATATTATCAGAATAAAGAAGATATTCTCCGATTTTAATTTTGTTTAATAGTTTTTGAGTGTCACTACTTTCAGGACCAAAAACAAAAAATTGTTTTTTACAAGCAATACACTCAAACAACTTAGCAGGGTGATTTCCTATACCACTTTTTGAATTAAATAATAATACTAATAACAAAGAGGTGTTACTATATGCATTAATTACTTCTTTATGACTTAAATATCCTAACATTTTGATTTTACTATTAATTGCAGAATAATTACTTATTTCCTTAATAATATTTTTATCAATATTACCTGAAAGATGTATTTCAAGTTTTTTCGAAAAATCTTTATTTTCTAAACAGATTTCATCAAGTGCTTTCCAAAAATTTTTTGGATTTCTTAGATGATTTATTAAACCATAATGACCAATAACAAATTTTTCTTTTGATGTTTTCGATGTATAGTTGGTAAAATCAGAACCATCATAACCATTTGTAATTACTTTAACATTTTTCGCACCTAATTTTTTAAAATCGTCCTTCCACTTTTCACTAACAGTAAGAATTAAATTAGACTTACACAGAACTTTTTTTTCTAATAACTTATTTTTGTTTTTTGCAAAATAAGATAGGTGGAAATTATCTAATAAATCAAGTTTAGACCATGGATCTCTAAAATCAGCTATCCATTTTAAATTTTTATTTTTTTTCTTTAGTGCTAGAGCAATTAAATGCATTGAATGTGGTGGACCGGTTGAAACCACGTACTCAATATTATTTTGATTAATATATTTTAATAAAAATTTAATAGATTTTTTAATCCAAAATATTTTGGGATCTGGAACAAAACAATTACCCCTAATCCAATTAAAAAAATAATTTTTAACAGTAAATGTGTTATTAATTAATCCAGATGTTTGTGAGTTTTTACTTTTACCAAATATTTTATCTTTCAAATAATAAGGTTCCCAAATTTTAGTCTTAACAACTTCAACTTCATTTGGTATTTCTGCTATCAGACTATTATCCATTAAATCAAAATACGGATTTTCAGGTGTATAAATTATAGGCTTCCAATTAAACTTAGGCAAGTATTTTGCAAACTTTAGCCATCTTTGAACACCTGAACCCCCGGATGGTGGCCAATAATAAGAAATAATTAAAACCTTTTTCATTACTTTTTAAGCTCTCTGTATGTAACTAAAGATAAAAGTAACAAAATTAAAATAGAAGATGAGAGTGATATCACCTCTCCTAGCTTAAAGGTTTGAGGCTCAAATTTAAACTCAATTTTCTTAGTGTCTTTAGGAACCATCATGGCTCTAAGAACATAATTAGCTCTGAAATGTGGTGAAATTTTCCCATCAATATATGCATTCCATCCTTTATTGTAAAAGATTTCAGAAAAAATAGCAAGTTGATCTGATGTTACATTATTTGTATTGTATACTAGATAATTAGGTTTATAATCCTCCATAATTAAATTTATTGTAGCTAAAGAATCATAGTTAAAATCAGATATATAAGTTTGAAATCTATTATCTATGATAGCAGTTGATTTTGGATCAAAACTATCTAAAAGTAACATTTCTTGACTAGCATCTTCTACAATTTCAGTACCAACTACAAACCATGCATTTCCAAGAGGATCTACGCCTTGTGTTTTCATTTGAACTGCTTGATTATTCTGAGTAATAAGCCATCCACAATTTAACATCGACAATACACTTGGATTCATCTTACTAAGCTGTGAAGATATTAATTCTTGATACCTTAATAATTTAGCAGCATGATAACCACCAATAGAATTATGAAAGTAAGAAGCCCTAGAACTATTAAAGGGACCATTTTGTCTATCACTTAGATCAAGTACTCTAGCTCCATCTTTATTATTGTTTAATATTATCTTATCAGCCTTTGAAGGTACAAATGCATTTCTTTTCTTTTTTACAAAATGAGAATCATTTAAATATCTTTTATCTACCGACCACATATCTGCTAAAATTAAAATACCAATTATTAGAACAACATAATTTTTTTTAACTTTTTGCTTAATAAATAAATATAAAACTATTGCTGATAAAAGAATATAGGAAAATGATCTCCAAGCATCTGATTTCATTATGAGTGATCTATCTGCAACTAATGCATTCATAAAGCCAGTATTTTCTAGCGGATCAGTATGAGATGTAAAATCTACAAATAATGTTGGAAATAGTGCGAAAACTAATGATAATCCAGCAGTTAAATAGAAGGCTAACTTTAATTTTTTAAAGTGATTATCACCTTCCAACATCATTAAAAATCTATTTAAACCAAGTATAGCCAATAAGGCTATGCCAAACTCAGCGATAACCATTATCATAGTAACAGCTCTAAACTTATTATAGGCTGGAAAGTAATCAATAAAAAATTCTGAAAAGGAATAAAAATTATATCCCCAAGCTAGAAAAATAGACAAAATTGTACTAGAAAGAATCCAGTATTTATAATATGATTTAACAATCAAAATACCTAAAACAAATAAAAAACATATAATGGCTCCAACATAAGTTGGACTTCCAGGGCCGATCTTATTATTTGATGGATCGTAATCTCCCCAATATGCTAATGTTTTTTGTTGTAATTGATTACGTTTATTATTATCTCTTACTTTTCTTAAAAAATTCAAGGTTGATGACTCACTATTTGTTTTACCTTTGTCGTCCTGTAAAACACTTCTACCAATAATACCTCCTTTAAAATTAGGTATCAAAAAGGTCATAGTTTCAGCTATTCCATAGCTGTATCTAAGTATATAAGTATAATCTAAACCATCCTTAACTTCTTCTCCATTATCAGTAACTAATTCAGACTTACCTCTTTGTGTTTCAGGACCATACTCTAATGTAGTAGCAAGCCTTGTATAGTTTGTTGCGCCTCCAAGAAGACCAGCTAGAACTAACACTGCAGATTTTTTAAAAAAATCAGGTAAAGTTTTTTCTTTGAATTGTTTAACTAATTGTACAACACCAATAAAAAACAATATAATTATTGTGTAATATGTAATTTGATAATGATTTGAATATAACTGTAAGCCGACAAATAAGGAAGTAAATACAGCACCTAACATTAGTTTTTTATTGTTAAAAACATACAAAACAGAAGCAACAATTAGAGGTATATAAGCAATAGAATGAGCTTTTGTCATATGTCCTGCTTGTATAATGATTAGAAAATAAGAAGAAAATGCAAAGCCAATAGCGCCAACTATTGATAATCTGTAATCTATCTTTAGTGTTAATAGTAGAATGTAAAATCCTATTAGATAAAGAAATAATAAATTCATAGGCCTGGGAAGTCCCAGTTGAAGTGCATTATCTATATATTGTAATAAGTTACCATTTGATTTTGTGGATATCTGATATGCTGGCATTCCAGAAAACATTCTTTTTGTCCACAAAGCTTCCTCACCTGTATCATCTCGGTGATCACATACTTCCTTACTCATCCCCTTCCATGTATCTACATCATGGGCAGATAAAACCTTTGCTCCTGGACCAATAACTGGAGAAAAATAAATAGCTGAAATCGTAACAAATATCAGTAATGCAATTATATGTGGTATAAATTTTTTCATAATTAAATATTATTTACCCATCAACTTCTTCATAATCAATATAATCTCCTACGTCTTTTTTGGATTTTGTTTTTTTATCTTTTTTTTTAGATTTTTCAATTGTAATATCTCCTTCTTTTTTTTGACTATGAGCTTGTTTAGAAAAATTAGTAAAGGAACTTTGAAAATTACCACCCATTTTGTTGACCATTTTTTTAAGTATTATTGGAGCTATCAATCTAGTTAAAAATTTAAATCCATAATAAATCAATAAAATAATTAATATAGTTCTAACTACACCCATTATTTACTCAAATATAAGTTTCTTTCTGAATATACTTTTGTAAAATAATCATCCTCTAAGTTATCAATAAAATATATAGATTCACCTGTTGATTTCATTTCTGGACCAAGCTCTTTGTTTACATTAGGGAATTTTTCAAACGAAAAAACAGGAACTTTTATTGCATATCCATTTTTTTGAGGATTAAAATCAAAATCAGAAACCTTATTTACGCCTAACATAATTTTTGCAGCATAATTAACATATGGTTCATTATATGCTTTAGCAATAAATGGAACTGTTCTTGATGCTCTTGGATTTGCTTCAATTACATAAACAACTTCATCCTTTATAGCAAATTGAATATTGATAAGACCTTTAGTTTTCAAAGCAATAGCAACTTTCTTTGTTATATCTATCATTTGCTGTCTAACATTATCACTTAAATCAAAAGTTGGCAAAACAGCATATGAGTCTCCAGAATGAATACCACATGGCTCAATATGTTCCATCATACCAATTATATATACATTTTCTCCATCACATATCGCATCTGCCTCAGCTTCAATTGCTTTTTCTAAATAATGATCTAATAAAACTCTATTTCCAGGAATATCTTTTAATAAATTGACTATATGATGTTCTAATTCTTCCTCATTAATAACTATCTTCATTCCCTGTCCTCCTAATACATAAGATGGACGAACAAGAATTGGAAAATTTAACTCTTTGGAAATCTCCAATGCTCGATCTGCAGTTTCTGCAACAGAAAACTTTGGATATGGAATATTATTTTCAGCTAGTAATTGTGAAAACCTTCCTCTATCCTCAGCAATATCTAATGCGTGATAGGATGTTCCCATAATCTTTATTCCATATCTTTCTAATTTTTCAGCTAATTTTAAAGCAGTTTGACCTCCCAACTGAACAATTACACCTAATGGTTTTTCATGAAGAATTATATCATATATATGTTCCCAAAAAACTGGTTCAAAATATAGTTTATCAGCAGTATCAAAATCAGTTGAAACTGTCTCAGGATTACAATTTATCATTATTGCTTCATAGCCTACCTCCTTGGCAGCTAAAACACCATGAACGCATGAATAATCAAACTCAATACCTTGGCCAATTCTATTTGGACCAGAGCCAAGAACAATAATTTTTTCTCTTTTAGTTACTGTACTTTCATTTTCAGTGTATTTTTTACCATTTACTTCTTTTGGCATTTCAAATGTTGAATAATAATAAGGTGTTTTGGCAGTAAATTCAGCAGCACAAGTATCAACAAGTTTGTAGACTCTTTGAACATTATTATCTATTCTGTTTTGATAAACTTCACTTTCCAAACAATTAACCAAATGTGCTATCTGTCTATCAGCATAACCTTTCATTTTTGCTTCTAATAACAATTGTGTAGGTAAAGATTTAATATTATAACTTTCTATTTTTCTCTCTAAATTTAATAAACCCTCAATTTGATTTAAAAACCAGTAATCTATTTTAGTTATATTATGAATTTTCTTTATAGGAATTCCTATTCTCATAGCATCATAAACTCTAAATATTCTATCTCCACTAGCATGCTTTAAGTCATAAAGAATTTCATCTTGATCTGTCTTACCTTTTCCATCTGCTCCAAGTCCATTTCTTCCGATTTCTAAAGACTGACAAGCCTTTTGAAGTGCTTCTTGAAAAGATCTACCAATTGCCATTACTTCTCCAACTGATTTCATTTGTAAACCTAATTCAATATTAGAGCCTTTAAATTTATCAAAGTTCCATCTCGGTATTTTAACAACAACATAATCTAATGCTGGTTCAAAATATGCAGATGTTGATTGAGTAATTTGATTATCTAATTCGTCTAAAGTATAACCAATAGCTAATTTAGATGCAATTTTAGCAATTGGATAACCAGTTGCTTTTGATGCAAGGGCAGATGATCTAGATACTCTAGGATTAATTTCAATAGCTATTATATCTTCTTTTTCGTAAGGGCTTACAGCAAACTGTACATTACATCCACCTGCAAAATCACCAATAGATCTCATCATTTTAATGGCCATATCTCTCATTCTTTGGTAAGCAGTGTCTGAAAGTGTCATGCAAGGTGCTATTGTAATAGAGTCTCCAGTATGTATACCCATTGGATCTAGATTTTCAATACTACAAATTATTATGACATTATCATTATCATCTCTTAATAGTTCAAGCTCATATTCCTTCCAACCAAGTACTGCTTTATCAATTAAAACTTCATGAATTGGAGATGCATGAAGACCTTTAGACAATAAGTCTTCAAACTCTTCCTTTGTATGAACAAATGAAGCTCCACTTCCACCAAGAGTAAATGATGGTCTAATAACAAGTGGGAATCCTAACTCTTGTGCTATAGCTTTACCCTCAAGAAAAGATGTTGCTATTTTTGCAGGAGCAACAGGAATATCAATTTCATTCATCAGTTTTCTAAATCTTTCTCTATCTTCAGTAATATGAATTGCATCAATATCAACACCTATAATATCAACACCATATTTTTCCCAAATACCTTTTTCTGAAACCTCAATACATAAATTTAATGCGGTTTGTCCTCCCATAGTAGGAAGAACTGCATCAATTTTTCTTTCCTCTAGAATTTCAATGATTGATTGGGATGTTAGCGGTTTTAAATAAATATGATCTGCAACAACATTATCTGTCATAATTGTGGCAGGATTTGAGTTTATTAATGAAACCTCAATCCCCTCTTCTCTAAGTGATCTTGAAGCTTGAGAACCTGAGTAATCAAACTCACATGCTTGACCAATAACAATAGGACCACTACCTATAATTAAAATTGATTTTAATGACTTGTTTTTTGGCATATAAAAAATTTTTTCGAATTTATATTATTTACATTTTTTTTAAGAATTTGCTAATCATTAGATATTAACAAATTTTCAAAACTATTAAACAAAAAAAAGGTGTTGCTTAAGCAACACCTTAATTATAATTCAAACACTACTTGTGTCCGATTTCATCAGACACTGTAAGCCTCTTTCTTCCTTTCGATCGTCTTCTTGATAGAACCTTTTGGCCATCAGATGTTGACATACGCTCTCTAAAGCCATGCTTATTCTTTCTTTTTGTGTTTGATGGTTGAAAAGTTCTTTTCGGCATAATTAATTTTTTTAAAAATTCGAATGCAAATATAATATGTTTTTTTATTCTTTGAATATCTTAGGATAAGAATTTATATAAATAAATATCACTGAACTATATAATTGGAATTAAATAATCTAAACTCTGCTCTCTCGGGCTTGAAAAAAACAACATTCCAAAAACCTTTGTAAAAGATATCTACTGGTACATGCTTAAAGTTTACATAGTCCATGTTTACTACTACATCCATATCCAATGAAAACAATGTATGATTATACTTAAACTTATATTCTCTGTAAATTACATTAAAATTTTCTTTATCAAAATAAGAAACTATTGATCTAATTAGTGCTTTCTTTTTATCCTTTTCTTTTAATTTTTTTTTCACACTAATATTAAAAACATAGCATTCTTTATTTTTATACAATGTATCACTAATTACATAATCGTAATATTTTTGCATAGAAATATCAAACACTTCTAACTTTTTAGATAATCCTCCTTTTTTCTGCTCTGTATCTGATGATCCAACAGAAAAACCAATTGTTTTTGCATCTCGCATATTTTGACTATCGCCATTACTTTTTTTTCTATTCATTTTAAGCGATACAGGAATTGTATCTTTTGGAAAAAAAACTTCATCAAAAGCTTTAGGAGTATAATATCTATATTTTCCACTTCTTTTAAAGACCTTTCCTTCATATATACTTGTGTCTTTAGTTATAAATGCATAGTTTCCGTTTGAATAGTGTTTACCTTGTTTTTTAATAGAAGATTTTACTTTTCCTTTTTTATTAAAAATTAACAACTCACTTGTAAAATCATGTGTGTAATATCTTAAATGTTTAAATCCCATATAGAAAGTTGTATCGTTTTTAACATATCTAACAAAGTCTTCAACTGTAAAACCATTATTTTCCTCTGAAATTACTACATCATCTAAAAAAATTACTGGCATAAGAGTGTCCTTTGCAAAAACACTATTTGACATACATAATATAGCTAATATTATTCTTAACATTTAACAAATATAAAAAAAGCCGACACTTAGTGTCGGCTTAACTGTAATTACACATAAGCCGGATCCTGTTCTCATATTTGAGTGCCATCATTTATCTAGAATAATAGTTACCTATTATTTCAAGCTACCTACCCCTCAGAAAAGACGAGCAATCTTTTTATTCTGATATACATGGTATTGCACCGCATAGAGTATACCTGATTTCACTACAGCCGAACTGTACTTGCTTTCTGTTGCACTAGTCCATATCTCACAATAGATGGATGTTATCCATTATGCTGCTCTATGGTGTCCGGACTTTCCTCTTTAACATACATTAAAGCGATAGCATCAGTAATTACATTAACAAAAGTAAAAGAATATATTCAAAAACAATATTATGTATTACTTTTGTTTAAATATGAAGTTTCAATTATTAAAAGAGGATAAAAAATCGAAAGCAAGACTTGGAAAAATTCAAACTTGCCATGGAGAAATTAAAACACCTATTTTTATGCCTGTTGCTACAGCTGGTACCATCAAAGGTGTTCATCAACATGATATTGATAAAGATACTTTAGCTCAAATTATTTTAGGAAATACATATCATTTATATTTAAAACCAGGACTAAATGTTATTAAAGATGCTGGAGGTTTACATAAATTTATTGGCTGGGACAAACCAATACTAACTGATAGTGGGGGCTATCAAGTTTATTCACTATCTGGAAGTAGAAAAATTACTGAAAAAGGAGTTCAATTTCAATCTCATATTGATGGTAGCTACCATTTTTTCACGCCAGAATATGCAATAGATATTCAAAGAACAATAGGTGCTGACATAATAATGGCATTTGATGAATGTACTCCCTACCCATGTGAATATAAATATGCTAAAAGATCTATGCATATGACTCATAGATGGTTAAAAAGATGCATAAATAGATTTAATATGACTGAAAGTAAATATGATCACAAACAAACATTTTTTCCAATTGTACAAGGTAGCACTTACAAAGATTTAAGAAGAGAATCTGCCGAAAAAATATCAGAGTTTGAATGTTTAGGCAACGCAATTGGTGGACTGTCCGTTGGCGAACCTCATGATATAATGTATGATATTACAGAAACAGTTTGTGCTGTTCTCCCATGGGAAAAACCTAGATATTTAATGGGTGTTGGGACACCTACTAACTTGTTAGAAAACATAGCTTTAGGTGTAGATATGTTTGATTGTGTTATGCCAAGTAGAAATGCTAGAAACGGAATGTTATTCACAACGGAAGGAACAATAAATATAAAAAATAAAAAATGGGAAAAAGACTATAGTGCGCTAGACAAAAATGGCACTTCATATGTTGATAAGCAATATTCTAAAGCTTATTTAAGACATTTATTTGCTGCTAAAGAAATGCTTGGAAAACAAATTGCTACATTACACAATATTCGATTTTATTTATGGCTAATGGAAACAGCACAAGAAAAAATAAGTGATGGAACATTTACTGATTGGAAAAATAAAATGGTAAAAAAACTAGATGTAAGGTTATAAGTGAAAAGAATTGATAAATATATAATTAAAAGATTTTTGAGTACATTTTTTCTTACTATTGGATTAATCTTAATTGTCGTTATTATTTTTGATATTTCTGAAAAAATTGACGATTTTCTTGAAAGTGAAGTTGGTTTAAATAAAATTGTTTTTAGTTATTACTTGAACTTTATCCCCTACTTCATAAATCTATTTAGCCCTTTATTTATTTTTATATCAGTTACCTTTTTCACTTCAAGAATGGCAAATGATACAGAAATAATAGCAATTTTAACTAGTGGTATTAGTTTTAATAGATTACTAAAACCATTTTTAATTTGTGCACTTTTTTTAGGCTGCATATCATTTATATTTGGAAACTTTATTATTCCTCCAGCCAATAAAGTACGTATTGACTTTGAAAATCAATATCTGAGAAAAAAAGCGAAATCAAGAAAAGCAAATATTCATTTGCAAATAGAAAAAAATAAATATATATATCTTGAAAACTACAATACTTTTACTAATATTGGATATAATTTTACGCTTGAAAAGTTCAAAAACCATCAACTGCAATCCAAACTCAAAGCAAGCTATATTAAATACGATACTATAAAAAATAGCTGGAATATAAATAATTATGAAATTAGAAATTTCACCAAAGATGGTGAAGATATAATTTCAGGAACTAAAAAAGACACAATAATTAATCTACATCCAAGAGATTTTAACATAAAAAAAAATATAGTTGAGGGGATGAATTTTTTTGAGCTAAACCAATTTATTAAAGAAGAAACATTAAAAGGAACTGAACAAATAGTGTTCCATAAAATTGAAAAGCATAAAAGGATGGCATTTCCTTTCTCAACAATAATACTAACTCTTATTGCTGTGGCAATTGCATCAAGAAAAATTAAAGGAGGGATTGGTATACACTTAGGTCTTGGTATTTTAATTGCTTTTACCTATATATTGTTTATGCAGATATCAACTACTTTTGCTACAAATAGCAATTTACCAGCCATATTAGCAGTTTGGATTCCAAATATAATTTATGGTATTGTTTGTATTTATCTAATTGAAAAAGCTGTTAAATAGTTATCTTACAAGTTTACGATACTTGATTCTTTTAGGTGAAATATCTCCTAAACGTTTTTTTCTATTTTCTTCATAGTCAGAAAAAGACCCTTCAAAAAATACAACTTGAGAATTCCCTTCGAATGCTAAAATATGAGTACAAACTCTATCTAAAAACCATCTATCATGTGAAATAATCACGGCACATCCAGCAAAATTTTCTAAACCTTCCTCAAGTGCTCGTAATGTATTAACATCCAAATCATTTGTTGGCTCATCTAATAGAAGAACATTAGCTTCATTTTGTAATGTCATTGCTAGGTGTAATCTATTTCTTTCACCGCCAGATAAAACACCAACTTTTTTATTTTGATCAGAGCCGTTAAAATTATATCTAGCTACATAGGCTCTTGAGTTCATTAACTTACCCCCTAAACTTATTTGCTCTTGGCCTCCTGTTATTTGTTCCCAAATAGTTTTATCAAGATCAATATCAGCATGTTGCTGATCTACATAAGAAATCTTAACAGTTTCTCCTACTTTAAAACTTCCTGTGTCAGCTTGCTCCTGGTCCATAATCATCCTAAACAATGTTGTTTTTCCAGCTCCGTTTGGTCCAATTACACCAACAATACCTGCAGGGGGCAACTTAAAATTTAAATTTTCATATAATAATTTATCACCATATGCTTTACTTACACCTTCAGCATCTATTACATTATTTCCTAATCTAGGTCCTGGTGGAATATAAAGCTCTAGTTTAGCTTCTTTTTCCTTTGCTTTTTCACCAAGCATACTCTCATAATTACTTAACCTAGATTTAGATTTTGTTCTCTTCCCCTTGGGAGTCATTCTTACCCATTCCAGTTCTCTTTCTAGAGTTTTTCTTCTTTTACTTTCTGTTTTTTCTTCCTGAGCTAATCTTTTTGTTTTTTGTTCTAACCACGTTGAATAATTTCCTTTCCATGGTATTCCCTCTCCTCTATCAAGTTCAAGTATCCAGCCAGCAACATTATCTAAAAAATATCTATCATGAGTTATTGCTATTACTGTACCTTTATATTGCTGTAAATGTTGTTCCAACCATAACACTGACTCAGCATCTAAATGGTTTGTTGGTTCATCAAGAAGTAAAACATCTGGTTCTTGAAGCAACAATCTACATAGAGCTACTCTTCTTCTCTCCCCCCCTGATAAAACGGAAATTGAAGTATCTCCTTCAGGACATCTTAAAGCATCCATTGCGATATTTAATTTTGTCTCTATATCCCAAGCTCCAAGTGCTTCAATTTTATCTTGTAAAATACCTTGTTGCTTCATTAATTCATCCATCTTATCCGCATCTTCGTAGTTCTCAGGTAAACCAAAAGCATCATTAATCGCATTATACTCAGCCAAAACATCCACTGCTTCCTGCATTCCTTCTTTTACAATATCCATAACGGTTTTAGACTCATCTAATTTTGGTTCTTGTTCTAGATAACCAACAGTATACCCATCTGAAAAAACTACATCTCCTTCATAAGATTTTTCAATTCCAGCAATAATCTTTAAAAGAGTTGACTTTCCAGAGCCATTTAAACCAAGTATTCCAATCTTCGCACCATAAAAAAAAGAAAGATAAATATCTTTTAAAACTTGTTTTCCATTATTATAGGACTTAGAAAGTCCTGACATAGAGAATATTACTTTTTTATCGTCTGACATATTAAATATTAATTAGAGTTTATTTCATCAAAAGCTATTCTTGCAGGATGAGATTTAGGCAAAATAGCTGCATGAGTTTTTTTAATTTTTTTGATAGTTCCATCATCAAGTTTATATTCTATCATTTCATCATCTTGACTATCTACATCTTCAAAAGAGTTTGGTTTTACTTGCTCTTGTATTTTCTCCTCTTGCTGTAAAGGTTCAGAATCTTTTTCTACTTCTTTCTCAACATTTGAGCAACAAGATTTTTTTTCTTGTGATGCTTGTTCTTGTTGTTTTTCTGTCTGCGCATATGAATTATCATTTGCAAAAAATTCATTTAATGAATCTCCTTTCTGTAATAAAAGATAAAGCAACCATATTGGGCCTACAAGTGGAATAAAAATAATTAACAACATCCATCCACTCTTTCCAACATCATGTAGCCTTCTAACAGTTACAGCAAGAGCTGGAATAAAAATAAACAATGAATACAGCATAGAAATTTTAGGGCTAATTATAGATGCTAGACTAGAAAATACAATGTTAAATAATACAAACATCCAATACTCTTTCCTCGATGAGGATGATTCAAAATCTGAGTATTTTTTTAATACAGTAATAAAATTATCCATTAAATTAAATTTTTGTCAATAATATAAAAATAATTACATTTGATGTATATAATAAAATTAAAAATTTATGGATAATAACTGGCAGAAAAGCTGGAAAGGAAGAATAGCAAAATTTATTTTTGAAACATATAATAATCGTGAGAATGATAATGTGTCAGATCACTTCTTTAACCTAACTATAGATCAATTATTATGGCATGCTACAACTATAATTAAAGATGATGAAAAACTAGTTAACATAAAGTATGTTGGCCAAAGGTATTGGTCAAAAAATGCAATTAAAGATTACTGCCAATTAAACCCATTAGAGGCAAAAGGACTTAAAGCGTGTAAAAACCTTAGGCATGAGCATGCAGTTCCAAGAATTATGATAAAAGAAAAAATAGAAAAATGCCTTAAAGAAAATACTAGTATTCATGAAATATACGAGATTATTAATGCCTATTCTAAATCAGTAATAATTACAACAAAAGAAGATAAAAATATACCTAAAGAAAATAAAATAGCATTTACAAACTGGAAAGAAATAAATGATGATTTTAAAATAAACTTTTTAGGTGATAAGAAAGAATTAGAGGGTGAAAAATTTATCGATTTCATGGAGAAATATAGGTATACAAAACAATCAAATAAGGAGAATAAGATTAAAATAATTGACTTAAATGATTATATAATTCAAGATTCTAAGATGGTGCCATATGATAAAGATTTCAAAGAATTAATGCATAAAATAAACAAGTAGAAATAATGGAAATAATAGAACCAAAACTTTTAATAGAATTAAAATCATTTACTCTAAAAAATACGGAATCACAATATTTAGAATGGAAATTAAATGAGTATATTGAAATTCTACTTGAATCACCTGCCGCTAAACCATTTTTTGCTAAAAATAATGATGGTATTTATACATTATTTCCAAAATATGGAGTTAGTATTTCTAAAGACACGAAAGATGAGTGGGAAATAAATTTATTAAAATTCCTATCTGCAAATGTTCCAAATAAACATTTTGATTTTGGATATACCCAATCACATAAGATAGAACAGAACACTTGGTATGAGAAAATATATGATATCTTAATAGATAATATCACTCAAGTTGATGGCGATATCGGTATAACTCCTATTGGAAAAGTAACTGTAACTACTGATAATGAAATAAATATTACAGCAGACGTATTTCTAACAAGAACAGGTCTAGAGTGGTATATTGAAGGATTAGACAAAAAAGGAGAAGAATATATTAAATATGAAAGTGGTATATCTTATCATGGGGAGGCAAAAGGAGAAGAAGGTAATCGACTTCCACACGGAAAAGGAGTAATGACTGTACCTGATGGCCCTGTAATAACAGGAGATTTTAAAGAAGGTCTTGCTGATGGATACGCTAAAATGGATTTCTTAGATGGCGAACTTTATGAAGGGGAATTTAAAAAAAATAAAAAACACGGTAAAGGAATCTATGTTTGGCCTGATGGAAGGAAGTATGAAGGAGAATATCAAAAGGGAGAAGAAAATGGTCAGGGAATTTATAAGTGGCCAAGCGGAAATTCATGGCAAGGAGAATGGGAAAATGGAAATAAGGATGGAGTTGGTACTTATAGTTGGTCTGATGGAGCTAAATTTACTAGTGATTGGCACGAGGATGAATGGGTTAAAATGACAATGGTAGATTTTGATGAAAACAATAATGAAATAAAAGAAATAAAAGATAGTAAATATACTTCATCAAAGGGATTTGTTTTTTATGGGAAATACAATGACGACATGCAAAGAACAGTAGATGGAACTATAACATCACCTGATGGATTAGAAATTAATCTAAAAGACTGTGAGAAATATAAAGACAAGGATTTAACAGATGCTTTTACAGAACTAAAAAATACATATCAATCTCACAAGTTTGAATATAATGATACTAACAACGGTATCCTTTCATTTGAAAGAGCATCTGAAATATTTGGTGACTGTACAAATTATGAGGAACTAAGTTATGGAATGGATGAGGTTTATGGTTTAAAAATCAATAGTCTTGAAGGAGTTGTAATACTACATGCTAATAAAGATGAATTACACAAGGCATTAGTAGAAGAACAAGATATCGAAAGCGAGGTAATTATAAAATCTGACAACATAGAATTTATAGAACTGCTAGTTGAAATGTTGAAATTAAACAACAGAGATAATGATACTGACAATATAAACAAAGATATATTAGAGTTAAACAAAGAAGTTATAGGGGAAGAAAAAAATGAGATGATGGAGGAAAATAAAGAAACAACTATTAAATGGGAAAAACCTGATTTTGATAGAGATCTCTGTAACGAATATTTAGAAGACTGGGTCGATGCTCTGGTTGGAGGTGAGGTACAAATACTTGAAATAAGTAAGAATGATCTTGTTAAGGGAATATATGATAATCTTAAAGAAAAAGATAAATGTAATTGGCTAGATAAAGAAGCTTTAGCTAAAATTATTGGAAAAGAGGATATGTTACTTGAAGAAGCAGATGACATAGAATACATTGAAGAATTAAAAAAGGATGAAGGAGGAAATGACTACAGACTAAATAAAGTATTATTATATTGTGAAGCAAATTATATTTGGAAGCTTACAGATTATGAAGAAATTGAAGTTAAAGAAGGTCCTATAGAAAAAGTAAGAGAAGAAGTAAGTCTCGAAGAGGATGTAGATAGAATTCAATCCTTTAGAAACTTTATGAAAGAAAAATTCCCTTCTCTTAAACTACCAAAGAATAAGCCTTATGCAGGAATTGATTTAAAAGATGGTTATTCTATTAATTTCCATGTACAAAAGAAAGCTTTAGTATTATCATTTAGATCTGTAAAAACGGATCCAGAAGAAATTATCCGTATTCTGAATGAGAAAGGATTAAATGGTAAAGATATTGGTGATGGGCATGTTTTAAAAGCTGAACCTGGAAAAAGGAATCCTTCTATCATTACCATGAATATAGAAATTCCATATTCATCTGAAGAAGAACTAGCAAGTGATGAGTTAAGAGAAAATGTTAGATCTTATTTTGAAAAGTTTTCAGAGATATTTAATTTCGGTAAAGGTGTTAGCGCTAAAAGTAAACCTGAAAGTAAACCTGAAAGTAATACTGATACTGAATTAGAACCAGGAGCTATGAAATATAAAATAAAACATAAATTTGGTACGGGTATTATAGAAGATGTTGGAGGTGGTGTATCAATAGATGATTTGATAGATATCTTTTTAGATGCGCATGATAGTTGGTCGGACGCAATTTCCTCAAATTTTTATGATTATGACAGTGATTGGCACGAGCACGGGCCTACTAGTGTAATTGATACAATTGTTCTAGAAGATGGTACTGAAAAGGAGATAAGTGTATCGGTAATTGAAGAATCTGAATCAAAAGAATTGACCGAGAGGGAGAGTTTAGGATGGGAAGTGTTCTTTACAAGAGCAATTTCACACGAATCTGGTGAATGGGAATTCGAATCTTTTGAGTTAGAAAGTGAGTTTAATGAAAAATATCTTGTTGCGAATAGAAATAGTGATTCAGAAAGTATTTTTAGTAGTTATACATATGATAACACAGAAACAGATGAGTATGTAGATATAGAAGGAGAGTTTGTAGAGAGTAATAATTCAGGAATTGATATTTCTTTATTTGTAAACACTAAAAATGGAGTAGAAGAAATTTATGATGAATTTTATGATTGGAGGGAGGAAATGCAAGAAAAAGGGATAGATTTTACCTTAAAAGAAGAGATAAAAAAGTATTTAGTAGAAAAATATAATATTGATTTAGAGAGCTATGAATAAAAAATAACATCCATTAACGACCAATATACCACTACTGTTGTTGTCTTGGTTTAGTATGTAATCCTGTTAATTTAGTTAAGCAAACGTAATTTCTTTATATAGTCGCCCTTGCCAAGCATCTCTTTCTTCAAGTCTTTTGTTGACCAGATGCTTTACTTCAAAATTTTTAAGTCCATATTTTGGATGAATAAGCATTCTAGCTGGTGATTCACTGAAAAATCTTTCAAGGATAATATCCGGATGTAAAAGCTCAATAAAATCTACCACTAAATCGATATACTCATCCAGTTTCATAAAAGTAAACATTTCAGGAGTATTCTTAAATTGATATGCCATCATAGTATGTTTTACAATTTGAAGATGATGTATTTTTAATGTATTTACAGGAAGCTGAGAAACCTTTCGAGCGTGTTCTAACATATCCTCTTTGTTTTCTCCTGGAAGACCTAAAATTAAATGAGCCCCAAGGTGTAGCCCTCTACCCTTTGCTCTAGAAAAAGCATCAATAGCTTCCTCATGTGTTTGGCATCTATTAATAACTTCTAAAGTTTTGTTGTTAGTAGATTCTAAACCAAATTCAAGTTTAATAAAATTCCCTTTTTCAGATAAATATTGAAGATAATCTAATACATCATCTTTGATTGAATCAGGTCTTGTAGCAATTACTAGTCCAATTACATCTTTATGAGACAATGCTTCGTCGTACATAGGCTTTAAATCTTTTAAAGGTGCATAGGTGTTTGTAAAAGCCTGGAAATAAGCTAAATACTTTTGAGTCTTGTATTTTTTAGAAAAGAAATCTATACCCTCATTAATCTGAACTAGTATTGGTTTTATGGGTTTGCAATAATCAGGATTAAAAGTATTATTGTTACAATAAGTACATCCTCCTACTCCTTTAGTTCCGTCTTTGTTAGGACAAGTAAAACCAGCATCAATAGAAACTTTCTGTACTCTACCATTAAATTTTTCTTTGATAAACGTACTAAAATCTCTATACCTACTTTTTGCTTGCATTTTACAAAATTATAAGAAACAAGATAACAATATTAACTTTTTTACGTTTTAAAAAAAGATTAATTAAGTTTGTGAAAGTTCATTAATAATGCAAAACAAAAAAAAATCATCATTTGAAAAAATTGGTTATAATAAAAAAATACCAAAAGGAGCAGATATTAATGACTATGAAAAAATTAATATTAAAGATAAAAAAGGTAATATAAATACTTTATATAGACAAAGAAAAAATATTGAAGATTTAGACGATACCTCTAACTTTAGTTCAAGCTGGAATGTTTTTAAAAATCATTTGAACTAGATTGCACTTTTCTATCTTGCAAAACTTTATTTAACTCTGCTATTTTATTACTTGCACTATTCTCAAATAAAAAAGGGAATATAGAGTGTATAAAAACCTTAACAGCAATTGAGACTAATTTAAAACTAAATATTATTCCTTTGATTAAATGCTGTAAATAACTTTCTCCTATATCATTTGGATGTTTAGTAAAAATATTTTTCATAATTATAAATCTGACAACTTAAAAGTTTTATCTAATCTTACTCCCCGATCAGTTTTTTTCAAAGTACAGCACTCGTTATAGTTATCATGTTGTAAATATATAATATATTGATTATCGTATGCAGTATTTAAAAAAACTTCTTTTTCTTTTAAAGTAACCAAAGGTTTAGTATCATATCCCATAACATAAGGTAATGGAATATGTCCTGTACTAGGTAATAAATCTGCAGCAAATACAATTGTATATCCTTTGTATTGAATATGTGGAATCATTTGAGCATCAGTATGTCCATCTACAAATAAAATATCAAAAAAATTAAAGTTATTCTTGGATCTATCAACAAAAGATAGATGTCCTGAATCCTGTATAGGTAATATATTTTCTCTCAAAAAGGAAGCCTTTTCTCTATTATTTGGATAAATGGCCCAGTCCCAATGTTGTTTATTACTCCAATAATTAGCATTCTTAAAAGTCATCTCATATCTAATTTTATCTTTACTCCACTTAACACTTCCCCCACAATGATCAAAATGTAAATGTGTTAAAAAAACATCCGTAATATCATCAGCATGAAAACCATATTTCTTTAAAGATTCATGTAAGTTATCATCACCATGTAAATAATAATGTCTTAAGAATTTATCATCTTGCTTATCACCTATACCATTGTCAATCAAAATTAATCTCTTACCATCCTCTATTAAAAGTGAGCGCATTGCCCAAGGACATAAATTATTTTCGTTAGCAGGATTTGTTTTACTCCATAATACCTTTGGAACAACACCAAACATTGCCCCTCCATCTAGTTTAAAATATCCTGTATTGATTGTGTACAATTGCATGTTAGTATTTTTTTATTTGGCAAAAATAAGAAATGAAAATTATCTCTAATTTAGAAAAAAATATCAAAATGAATATTCATCTAATTGCAATTGGAGGAAGTGCAATGCATAATCTTGCTATTGCTTTAAAAAAAAAGAACTTTAATGTTACAGGATCTGACGATGCAATATTTGAGCCAAGTAAAAGTAGACTAAAAAAATATGATTTACTTCCAATAGAAAATGGTTGGTTTGAACATAAAATAACTGAGCAAATTGACGCTATAATACTTGGTATGCACGCTAGAGAAGATAACCCAGAACTTATTAAAGCACAAAAACTAAATATTCCAATTTATTCCTATCCTGAATACATATACAAACAAAGTCAAACTAAAAAAAGAATTGTTATTGGAGGAAGTCATGGTAAAACTTCAATTACTGCAATGATTTTGCATGTTTTAAAAAATCTAAATATTGATTGTGATTATTTAGTTGGAGCTCAGCTAGAAGGTTTTGATACAATGGTAAAACTAAGTAATGCTCCATTAATTATTTTAGAAGGAGATGAATATTTAAGCTCACCAATTGATAGGCGCCCTAAATTTCATATTTATAAACCACATATTGGAGTTATAAGTGGTATTGCTTGGGATCATATAAACGTATTTCCAACATTTGAAAATTATATTGAACAATTTAGAATATTCAAAAATACTGTATCAGAACAACTGATTTATTGTAATGAAGACCAAGAACTAAATAAATTAATGCTTGAAAAAACAAAATGTGAAATAATTGATTATGGTACACCAAAACATAAAATTATTAATGGAATCACATCAATAAATGACTATGACTTAAAAATTTTCGGCATACATAACTTGCAAAATTTAAATGCCGCTATGTTAGTCTGTATGCAAATTGGAATCGATAAAAAAACTTTTTTAAATGAAATAAAAAGTTTTAAAGGTGCTACCAATAGATTAGAACTAATTTCAAATGAAAAAGATTTTAGTATATATAAAGATTTTGCTCATTCTCCATCAAAACTAAAAGCTACAACATTAGCTCTAAAAAAACAATTTCCAGTAAGAAAACTCATTGCTTGTATGGAACTACATACTTTTAGTAGCTTAAACAAAAGTTTTTTAAAAGAATATGAAAATTCTATGAATATTGTAGATATAGCAATAATATATTACAATACTGAAACACTAAAGCAAAAAAAATTGAGAGACATTACCAAAGATGAAATAAAAAATGCTTTTAAGAAGACCGACTTAGTAGTTTTTACAAACTCTAATAAACTAGAAAAACATCTAAAATCAATAAAATCTAATAATCAAAATATTTTATTAATGAGTTCAGGTAACTTTAATGGAATGGATTTAAATAAAATTATATAAATAATTAATTTGCAACAACTTAACAAAACAATATTTTATTTTAGCGGAAATGAAAAAGGTTCAAAATATAAAAATAAAGCTAGTATACAAAAAAAAGTGACTCTGAAGGGATTCGAACCCCTAACCTCCTGATCCGTAG